>Ga0302187_10000047_pt1 | contig 125531 bp, 92 predicted proteins | sample II_Bog_E1_3_FD_202120 | JGI IMG/M metagenome (GOLD analysis project Ga0302187, IMG submission 202120) | Peat permafrost microbial communities from Stordalen Mire near Abisko, Sweden - II_Bog_E1_3 | ecosystem: Environmental > Terrestrial > Soil > Wetlands > Peat | place: Sweden: Abisko...
AGGCTGGGGGCGCCGCTGGGCGCGCATTGGGGGGCCCCCCCCCCCCCCCGGAAGGTTGACCGCGAACGCCGGCCGGCGCCCGGATACGGGTGCCGGCCGGCCCATTCTGGCGTTGCAGCGCAAAGGGCTCGGTTACCGCAGGAGCAAAGCGATGAGGATCTCTGACAACATCGCTGCCGCCTCCGATTGCGCCATGAATGCAAACCGACACACCTTATCCGCCCCCTGACAGGTGCAGGCCGTTCCTGTTGTCCGGAACCCCTTGGGAAAACACGTCCACACGGAACAGGCCCATGTTTCGCTTTAACACGGAGTCGGAGGACACCGCCGAAGCAGGTGGCGTCGGGACGTCTGGCAGCGCCAGTTTGCCCGGAGCGGCACCTTGGGCGACACATGCCGGAGTTTGGACTGCCGTCACAAACAATTTATGCCTTCAGGCGTGCGCGCCCCTTGGCAGCCACTGCGAATCCTGTATGCTCTGCATACGATTTGGACTTGAGCCGCCGAATGGCTCTGGCTGATCGAGAGAGGGAACTGACGCGTCGATCGTGCCGGGATGATGCCCGGCAAGGCTCCATACAACGCACCATCGATACATTCGAAGCGCGGCGATCGCTGCCGTCGGTGTCAGGGGCTTTCGGCATGATTTTCCCTCTCCAACGGGACGGGAGAGGAAGAAACCATGACTCACGAGATGCACTCGCCCTCCACGGTGCGAGCCAGATTGCTGTGCGCAGTCGCCGTGCCACTGGTGGCGGCTGTGGCGCTGGCAACCCCGGCGCTGGCCGAACAGGCGCCGCCGGATGCAGGCGCCGGCAATGCCACACCCGGCAGCGGCATCGAAGAAATCGTGGTGACGGCCCAAAAGCGGTCGGAAAACATCCAGAGCGTGCCGATCGCCATCTCGGCCTTTACCGCCAATGCGCTGAAAGAGCGCGCGGTGGGCGACGTTTCACAACTGTCCAGCCTGTCGCCCAATGTGACGCTGGATGCCTCGACGCCATTTTCGGGGTCCTCGGCCGTCCTCGGCGCCTCGATCCGCGGGGTGGGATCGGCGGACTTCGCGTTCAACATCGATTCCGCGGTGGGGGTCTATGTCGATGGCGTCTACCTGGGCCGATCGGTCGGCGCGAACCAGGATCTGCTCGACGTCGATCGCATCGAAGTGCTGAAGGGCCCGCAAGGGACGCTGTTCGGCCGAAACACCATCGGCGGCGCGATCAGCATCGTTACCCACGATCCGGGCGACAAGTTCCGGTTCGTCGGCGATTTCACCACCGGCAGCTATAACCGCATCCAGGCACGCGCGACGATGGACCTGCCGCTGGCCGACAACCTGCAATCGACGGTGTCGTTCGGCGTGATGAACCGCGAGGGCTATCAGCATCGCATCGTTTATCCAGGCGTCTATACCACCGATGCCTACACCTCGTTCGCGGCGGCCGGATATAACAGCGGCAGCGATCGGCAAGGTGGCGACAATAACTGGAACACGCGCATCAAGCTGAAATACGAAGGTGCGCATGGCTTTATCGCACGGCTGGCGTTCGATTATACCCACGTAAACCAGGAATCGACCGCCAATACCCTGCTTGCCACGGGCGGAAGCATCGAAGGGTTGTACAATACCTGCATCTCATTGCCGGTAACCGTTTTGTCGGGCATTGGTTTGGGTGGCATCTGCGGGCCGCGCACCGGTGTCGGCGGTTACAATACCTTGCCCGCGCTCGCCGGACAGGCGGCCAATGGCTATCAGGTCTATGGCAATCAGTTCATCACCAAGAACATCGATACGACTTATGCCACCGGCAACAACTATTCGAAAGTCAAGCAGTTCGGCCTGGGGTTGACGCTTGAACAGCCGATCGGCAACGCGGTGCTCAAGTCGATCAGCGCCTATCGCAAGGTCGATCTCAACGCCGGGGTCAATCAGGACGGGTCGCCGCTGAACATGCTGCTGCTCAGCTTTACGGTGGATCAGCATCAATGGAGCCAGGAATTCCAGATCTCCGGCAAGGCGCTCAACGACAAGTTGAAGTATGTCGTCGGTGCCTATTTCTTCAACGAGGCTGGTGGCCTGCACGATTACGTCACGTTCGATGCCGGCCTGTTGCAGGTCGACGGCCCGGGGCGGCTCAACACCGATGCCCTCGCCGGATACAGCCAGTTGGACTATCGCCTCAACGACCTCATCGGGTTGACGCTGGGTGCCCGCTATACGCATGAATCCAAGTCATATTATGGCGCGCAGGCCGATGATAACGGATTGGCCTACAAGGGCGCCGGCCTGCAACCCAACGCCACCAATGGCGCACTGCTGGGCTTCCCGGTCAACAACAATTACGCCTCGACCGTGACCTATGGATCCAACCTCGGTGCACTGGCACAGTATCTCGATTACTATCCGGCAAGCCCGGCCCACCAGAAATTCAACAACTTCAGCCCCAAGGCCGGGATCCAGCTCTATCCGATGCAGCGGTTGATGCTCTATTTCAGCTGGTCGCGCGGATACAAGTCGGGCGGATGGACCACCCGGCTGTCCTCGCCGCTGCTCGCCGCGCCGGAATTTGGACCGGAGAAGGCGCAGACCTTCGAACTGGGCTTCAAGTCCACACTGATCGACCGCACCCTGCAATTGAATGCGGCACTGTTCGATACCGACTATACCGGCATTCAGCTAAACGAGCAGATCGGCGCCTCGCCAACCGTGTTCAACCTCGGCAAGGCGATCAACCGCGGTGCCGAGGTGGAAACGACATGGTCGCCCGGCTATGGCTTCTCGCTGAGTTCGTCGCTGTCCTATCTCGATGCGCACTATACTTACGTCTGCGGGCAGGACGGCGTGTTCCAGAGTTTCTGCGCCGGCAATTCGGCCTATCTCGCGCCCAGCACCACATCGGCCGGGGTTGCGACGGGCGATCCATTACCCAAGGCACCACACTGGAAGGTCAATATATCGCCGCGCTATGAAATCGATACGTCAAAGGGCAAGTTCGTACTGTTGGCCGACTGGACCTACACGTCTAAGATGTGGAACGATTCGCTGGGCACATATCTGATGGACCGCAAGGCGACCCAGATCGTCAACGCCAGTGCGACCTACAAGGCACCCGACGGCAAGTGGGATTTGACCGTGGGCGGCACCAACCTCACCAACGAGCGCTATATCATCACCGGGCAATCGAACCTGGCCGCTGGCGTGATCAGCGGTACATATAACCGCCCAGCCGAATGGTACGCCCGGATCGGCGTGAAGTTCTGAGGATTTGATGGCGGACAGGATTAACTGAAGATCTCGACGTCGTGAACTCTTTATGCCTATCATTTTCCGCACCGGGCACAGCAAGCATTCGATATCGAACGCATGTTGAGCCCGGTGCGTCACATTGCCGATTTATCGCCTCGTATAATTTGCCTATTCCGGGGCGCCGGCAACGCAGTTACCCAACCCGGTCCCTCCGATGAGATCCGATGGCGTGCTGCACATTACTTGCGATATGAAGGCCTCCATATCGGGGATACAGAAGCGGCAATCAGCTTATCCCCTGGCGCAATACGCGGCAAGCAGGTAGAGGCATCGCCGCACCGGATCGCGATTTTCAAACCGCTCCGTAATTTGTCCGCCCAAGCAGCCAGAGATCGCGCCACAGCCACCGGTCGCGACGTCGCTCGGCACTTCGCCAAAGGCGAACTGCCACAGGGCGGTCGTATCGGGGTAGCGGTCTTCGGTTTGACGGCCCCGTGCGCGACCCGGTCTTCACCAACAGCGGCCGCGCTGTGCCCTCCCCGCGCGAAATGCGGCCTGGGGCGCGCGATGCGCCTGACATGGCCGCGCGGTCGAACTGATCGAACATCTGCCCGTGACCGCCGCGCAAGGAACTTTGCTCGGGCCGCTCGACCAACTCTATGCCACGTGGCTCAGCCCTTCGGCGATCAGCAGCTCCTTCAAGGCCTGCGCGTGACCTTTGCCACCTCCACGCTGGAACGCGTGATCGAGGAGCAGGCGCGCGCCGATTCAACCAAGGTGGCGGAGATCCGGAGCCGGATCGAACACCGCGTCGGCGGCTCGATCGGTTCGGTGATCCCTGGCTCGGCCGAGGCGCAGGCCTTGAAGGAGCTGCTGATCGCCGAAGGGCTGACCAACGGCATCCACGCTCGAGCGATTGCGGGAAGAAGGCCTCACGGTCATAGCCGGCGGTCTTGGGCACGGCCCCGTACACCGTGCCGGCGGGGTATCGTTCAGATTGGGCTTGTAGCCGTTGCCATACCCGCGCCGGTCAGACGTCCACTCTTAGCGCTCCACGCGCAGGAACCGTTTGCACTCTCGATCAACCGTCCAAAACCGCTGTATCGCGTTACACAACCGGGAAAAGAGCCGTTAGCCGCCGCTTGCATGATATCGCTACCAATGCTATCCGGATGACCGCAAAAAGGCAAGAGGAGAGGCCATGAATAGCATGTTGGCATCATGCGCGGGTATTGCGGCGATGCTGATAACGTCGCCCGCACACGCGGATCGTGTGATTGCCGCCGACATGATTGCCGCCACCAGCCCGATGAGCACCGCCTGGCGCGATAGCGTCGGCGCCGATCATGCCGGAATGCTGTTGCGCGCGGCCAATGACGATCAGCTTGCGCTGGTGCAACGCGAGATCGGCTTCCGCTACTTGCGCTTCCACGGCATCTTTGGCGAGGACACCGATCCCTACCGCGAAGTTGATGGCCGGGCTTATTATAACTTCGATCGGATCGATGCGGTCTATGCGCGGGCGCTGCACGCCGGCATCAAGCCCTTCGTTGAAGTCAGTTTCATGCCAAAGGACCTCGCTGCCAATCCGGGCACGATTTTTTACTGGAACGGCCGTGGTACGCCGCCAAAGGACTGGCAGAAATGGTCCGCTTTCATCACTGCCTTTGTCCAGAACCTCGAAGGCCGTTTCGGCCGTGACGAAGTGCGTTCCTGGCGCTTTGAAATCTGGAACGAGCCCAATCTCGACGGCTTCTGGACCCACGGCGACCAAGACGCTTATTTCCGGCTCTATGACACCACGGTCGGGGCGATCCGGGCGGTCGATCCGGCGCTGCGGGTGGGCGGCCCGGCCACGGCCGGTGCGGCGTGGGTGCCGGCCTTCCTCGCCCACGCCCAGGCGGCGGGCACCCCGGTCGATTTCATCACCACGCACACATACGGCGTTGCCGGCGGTTTCCTCGACGAAAAGGGCCAGGGCGACAACAAGCTGATCCTCGACCGCGACGCGATTATCGGCGATGTCCGCAATGTCCGCGCCCAGATCGACGCCTCGGCCACGCCGCATCTGCCGCTTTACGTCACCGAATGGAGCACCAGCTACAACCCGCGCGACCCGATCCACGACACTTATCTCAGCGCGCCGTTCATCCTCAACAAGCTGAAGGGCACCGAGCGCGACGCGCAGGCGATGAGCTATTGGGTCTACACCGATCTGTTCGAGGAGGCCGGCCCGCCGCCCACCCCGTTCCACGGTGGCTTCGGCCTGATCAACCGCGAGGGCATCCGCAAGCCGGCGTTCTTCGCCTACAAATACCTGGCCGCACTGGGCCCGCGCCAACTGCGCGATGACGATGCGGAAAGCTGGCTGACGCGTGAGGGCGACAATTTCGCCGGGCTGATCTGGAACTACACCTTGCCGGCACAGACGGTTTCGAACCGGCCCTATTACACCCGGATCCACTCCGCCGTGCGCCTCTCGCCGGTGGGGTTGCAAATCGCGTCGCTGCGGCCCGGCGCCTATCGCCTGCGGATCTGGCGCACCGGCTATCGGGCCAACGATCCCTATACCACCTACATGGGCTGGGGCCGGCCCGATCATCTCTCGCCCGAGCAGATCGCCACGTTGCAACAGCAAACCGCCGATGCGCCCGAAACAGACACCCCGATCACCATCGGCGCCGATGGCCATTTCGCGCGCGGGATCCCGATCCGTACCAACGACGTGCTGCTGGTGAAGCTCGAACGCCTGACCCCAGCCACGGAACCGACGCGATGAACGGCTTTCCAGGCGCGATTTTGTGCCAACGCCGCTGGCGGCGCTGACACCAGACCTTGCCAGGGCCAGTGTGTGCCCGGCGGATCTCGTCGCGATCCCGCCCTTCGCGCCACGCGCCGACCCCGGTTAGCTCCAGCCAAGGTCGCCTCGCTCAAGCCCCCTCAGACGCCCGACTGGTGCCCAGATGCCGAGTGCGGCATCTGGGAACACTAACGGCCGCAAGCCACCGCGCATGGGCGATTGGTAGGCGCGCTTCATGGAGATGCCCGACCAACCTGCGGCTCGGCAATCTCCACGAGGCGCGCCGGGTGCAGAAGGTGGAGTTGGCAGGCGCAGGCGCACTCCATTTCCGCCAGAGCGCCGGTGCCCTGCGGCATCCGCGTCTGAGCCCCCCCGGTGTCGCGTGGCACCGGGGGGCGAGGTTCAGCGCCCGATGACGTGCAGCAACTTGGGCGACAAGGACGTGTCGCTGATGCTCAGCGTACCGGTGGCGTCGTGCCAGTCCAGCCGCGTGGTACGCCCGCCGCCCTGCTTTTCGTAGGCATAGCTGCTGCCATCATCGTCATAGAGCGCGAACGAGCCGTCCTTGCCGGGATAGACGCGGATCTCGCTGATCGCCTGGTGCGTTGCGGTGGACTGGATATCCGCACCCATCGGCACGATCGATCCGGCGCGCACGAACAGCGGGATGCGGTCGATCGGCGCTGCGACTTTCACCCAACGGCCGCCGGCCAGCTTCTCGTTGGTCCAGAAGTTGTACCAGTCGCCAGCGGGCAGATAGACGTCCTTCTCGGTCTGCCCTTGCGTGGTGACGGGGGCGACCAGGAACGCCGGCCCGAACATGTATTCGGTGCCGATGTCGGCGACCGCAGGATCGTTCGGGAAATCCATCCACAGCGCCCGCATGAACGGCGCACCGGTGTCATAGGTGTGCTTTGCCTGCGCATAGATATAGGGGATCAGGCGATAGCGCAGCTTGTCATAGCTGGCCATGATCGCCTCGGCCTGCGGGCCATAGGCCCAGATTTCGGTATGCGGATGCTGGCCATGCAGGCGCAGGGTTGGCAGGAACGTGCCATATTCGAACCACCGCGTCAGCAGTTCCGGATAATCCTTGTACGTCCCCAGATCGACCGACGCGCCAGCCGGATCGACCAGCGGCGTCGTCGTCCCCCCGCCCGTCGCCGGCAACCACTGCCACCCGGCGATGTCGTTGCCCCAATAGGCGATGCCCGATGCGGTCATGTTCAGCCCGGTGGGGATCTGGCGCTGCAACGCCTCCCACGTCGGATCGATATCCGACGACCAGAACAGCGCCCCCGTCCGCTGCGACCCCAGATAGGCCGCGCGCGACAGGATCAGCACGCGCTTGTCCGGCTTCCACGCACGCATCCCCTGCGCCACGCCCTCGACATGGAGCAACGGGAAGACATTGTGATAACGGTCGCCCGAACCGATCGAATAGAAATAGCCGTCGGGCACCAGGTCGGGCTCGGTCTCGTCCAGCCACGGGTAATCGAAGCCGTGGGACAGCACGTTGTCGCGCGCGTGCTCCCAATACCACTTGCGCGCGTCGGGGTTGGTGGGATCGATCACGGCCCCAGCACGATCCGATCGGAATGGCAACCCGTCCACTGTCTTGCCGGCGCTGTCCTTCAACAGGTAACCCTTGGTATCGAGTTCATCAAAATAGCGCCCCGACTTTTCAAATCGCGGCCAGATCGAGATGATCGAGTGCAGCCCCATGTCATGCAACTGGCGGTTCATGCCATCGGGATCGGGGAACTCCGCCGGGTTGATGTCCAACTGGCCCATGCGGGTCCAATAGAACCAGTCGATCACCATCACGTCCAGCGGATCGCCCTTGGCGCGATAGGTCTTGGCCACATCCAGCACCTCCTGCTGGCTGGCATAGCGCGCCTTGGACTGGATCAGGCCGAACGCCGCCTTGGGCGGGATCGGCGTGCGCCCGGTGACGCGGGCATAGGCGGCATAGATCGCCTCGGGCGTGTCGCCGACGATCAGGAAGAAGCTGACCCGGTCGCCCACATCGGACTGGATGGCGGTATGGGCGCGGATGCCGGCGGCCAGATGGGTGTCGGACGGGTTGTCCCAGATAAGCGCATAGCCCTTCGACGAGACGAGGAACGGCACGCAGACCTGCTCTCCGGCGGGGGCATCGTACCAGTGCTTGCAGTCGATCACCCGCCCGCGCAGGTCCAATGGCCCCCGGCTCTCCTGATTCTGGCCCATGCCATAGTAATGCTCGTCCGGCGCGGCGCTGAGATCGATGCCGACCTGCCATGTCGCCTCGCCGGCGACCTGATGCGGCGACATCTCCCAGCCCAGCATCGACACCAGCGCCTGCCCCGCCGCATTGCGCAGTTGCAGGCTGACCGGCGCCAGCAACGGCGCGAAATAGCGATCCGTGGCCGATGCCGCATGGGCCGCCGGCGCGGGATCCACGTGCAGCGACAGCGCCGGCGTGGCAAAGCTTTCCCCCGCGGCATCGGGGCGGTGGCTCAAGGTCGAGCTGTCGGCATTCTGTGGCAGGATGCCATAGCCGGGGGCCTTCAACGCCTCGGCCTTGCTGGTGGCGATGGTCACATGGACGACATTGGGCCCATAGGCCTCGACATTCACCCACGCGCCTTGGCGATCGAGCAGCGCCGATTGCGCGGCAGCGGGCGATGCCGCCAGAACGGTGGCGCTCGCCAATGCCAAAAGCGAGGCCTGAAGGGCACTGGGCATGCGCATGTCGATCGTCCTTTGATGTGGGGGGTAAATCAGCGGGCCGGGCCAAAACCGGCCAGAAATGCCTGATGCGTCGGCATGGCATCGGCGGCCCTGGCGATGGTGGCCTTCATGCCGCGCAGGATCCGGTCGAGATCGAGCGGGCGGATGCTCTCGGTCAGCGGGTCGTAGGCTTCGGGCCGGATCCCCTTGGCCAGCATCACCGCCAGCCAGCTCGCATCCTGGAACAGGTCGTGATCGCGGGTCAGCAAGCGGCCGCTGCGGCGAAACATCTCGATCTTCTCGGCCAGCGTATCGGGGATCGGCAGGCTGCGGCAATGCGCCCAGAACGCGCCATCGGTGCGCCGGTTAGAGCGATAGTGCAGCACCAGAAAGTCGCGGGCGCGCTCGTATTCGTTGATCGTCTGGCGGTTGTACTCGCGCGCGATCAGCGGATCGAAGGCGAGCGTCGGAAACCAGCCGAGCAGCTTGGTGATCCCGGTCTGGATCAGGTGGATGCTGGTCGATTCCAGCGGCTCCAGGAACCCGGCGGCAAGCCCGATGGCGATGCAGTTCTTCGCCCACATCGTCTGGCGCCGGCCGGTGGTGAAGCGTATCGGGCGCGGCTCGGCGGTCGGCGCGCCCTCGAGTTTGGCCATCAGCGCGGCGTAGGCCTGATCCTCGCTCCAGAAATCGGCGCAATAGACCATGCCGTTGCCCATGCGGTGCTGCAAGGGGATGCGCCATTGCCAGCCCGCCTGATGCGCGGTGGACCGGGTGTAGGGCGTCGTCAGATCGATCCGGTCCGTCGGCACGGCCAAGGCGCGGTTGCACGGCAACCAGTGCGACCAATCCTCGAACGGCACCCCCAGCGCCCCTCCAAGCAACAGCGAGCGCATCCCCGTGCAGTCGATGAACAGCTCGCCGGCGATCATCCCGCCATCGTCCAGATGGAGCGCGGCGATGTGCCCGCTTTCGCCATCCAAGGCGACATCGGCGATCATGCCCTCGCGCCGGATCACGCCCCGCTGCTCGGCCAACCCGCGCAGGAACCCCGCATAGCGCGTGGCATCGAGGTGATAGGCGTAGGACATCGTCGCATAGACCGAGCGCGGATCGCCATCGGGCGCACGCAGCCGGCCGCGATAGGCCCCCTGCGTGGTCAGCGAAAAATCGGCAAACGGCGTGGTGTCGCCCAGTGCCTGCGCGCGCAGCCAGTGCTGGTGGAACGGGCTGGCGCCGAAATCGTCGCCAAACCGGCCGAAGGGGTGGAAATGCCGGTGGTTCAGTTCCACCCAGTCGGCGAACTCGATGCCCAGCTTGAAGGTGGCGCCGGTGGCGCGGATGAAATCGGCCTCCTCCACCCCGGCGATGCGGTTGAACAACTGGATGGGGGGGATGGTCGCCTCGCCCACGCCGATGGTGCCGATGGCATCGGATTCCACCACCGTGATCGTGCAGCGATGCGCCGGGATCACCGCCGAGAGCGCCGCCGCCGCCATCCACCCCGCCGTGCCGCCGCCAGCGATAACGATCGAGGTGATGTTCTCCTGCGCCATGCTCACTGTTCCGCCTTGCAGGTGCGCGCGATATAGGCGCGGTGATCGGGGGCAGATTGCGCCAGGCGCACCAGATCGGCCCGCCGCCGCGCCATTGCCGCGCCGAGCGCATCGATCGGCGGCATATCCGCCGCCGGATGCCAGGCATCAGGCACGCAGCCATTGCCCAGCAGGATCGCCACCCAACTCGGCTCCAGATATGAGTCCTGATCGTAGAGCGGCACCCGCCCGCACGCGCGCCAGACATCGAGCTTGTGCTGCAACGTCTCCGGGATCGCCATCGCGCGGCAGGCGGCCCACAAGGGTTCGCTGCGCTGGCTCAGGCAGTAATGCGCGATCAGGAAGTCGCGGATGCGCTCCCACTCCAGCGCGGTAACGCGGTTGTACTCGGCGGCGATGGCGGGATCGCCGGGCCGGGCGGGGAAGAATTCGATGAAGCGGCTGATCGCGTTCTGGATCAACTGGATGCCCGATGATTCCAGCGGTTCGAGGAACCCGCCGGCAAAGCCCACCGCCACGCAGTTGCCGCGCCAGAACTGCGCCCGCCGGCCGGGGGTAAAGCGGATGCGCCGGGGCGCGGCCAAAGGCGCGCCGGCCAGATTGGCCAGCAGCGTCACCTCGGCCTCGGCGTCGCTGATGTGGGCCGAGGCGTAGACATAGCCGTTGCCCTCGCGATGCTGGAGGGGAATGCGCCACTGCCAGCCCGCCGCGCGCGCGGTGCTGCGGGTGAAGGGCGCCGGCGCGCCGTCCCCCACACAAGGCACCGCCAGGGCGCTGTCACAGGGCAGCCACCGCGACCAGTCGAGGTAATCCGTCCCCAGCGCCCGCCCGATCAACAGCGCGGCAAAACCGCTGCAATCGATAAAGAAATCGCCGCCGATGCTACGCCCGTCCTCCATCGTCAGCGCACGGATATGGCCAGTCTCGCCATCGAGCGGCACATCGCGCACGCGCCCCTCGACCCGCGTCACCCCCCAGCTTTCGGCCAGACGGCGCAGGTAGCCGGCATAAAGCGTGGCATCGAAATGATAGGCGTGGGCATAGGCGGGCACGCGCGGATCGGCGGGGGCAAACTTGCCGCGCCGCGCCAGTGCATAGGGCAGCGAGTGCTCATCGATCGCGGCGGCATCGCCCTCCCCGCGTCGCCTCAGCCAATAGTGGTGCGGCGAAAGGCCATCGATCGCCTCGCCATAATCGCCAAAGCCGTGAAAATGGGTGTTGCCCGGCCGGCCCCAATCGCAGAATTCGATGCCGAGCTTATAGGTGCCCTGTGTGGCGCACAGGAAATCGGCTTCATCGATGCCCAGCGCATCGTTGAAATGGCGGATCAGCGGCACCGTCGCCTCGCCCACGCCGATGGTACCGATCTCGTCGGATTCCACCAGCGTGATCCTGACCCCGCCCGGCCCCAGCCGACGCGCCAGCAGCGCAGCCGACATCCACCCCGCCGTGCCGCCGCCCAAAATCGTGATGGTTTGGATGGCTGCCGATGCCATACCGCGCTCCTGTTGCCTCATGCCGTGTTGTCTGAACGTGTGTGGGCGATGTTGCCACCGCCCACACACCTCAACCCACAGACATCGGGCGCGTCCACATCAGAACTTGGAACGCAGCAAGACGGCAAAGTGCCGATCGCTCTGTTCCCAGGCGTAGCGCGGATGGAACGCCGCCGGGCCAACATCGATGTAGGTGCGCGCGCCGGTGACGTTGGTGACCTGGAAGCCCAACTTGGCATAGCGGTTCACATCGAAGAACACCGAACCATCAAGCTGCCCATAGGCCTCCATCCAGACCGGCTGGTTGACATTGGCGCCATTGGCATTGGCCATGTATTCCGAACGCCAGTTATAGGCCAGACGTGCCGAAACGCCGTGTTTTTCATAAAGCAGCGCCGCATTGATCGCATTCTTCGAGAGACCCTGCAGCGGCAGGTTCCCGGCAAAGACAATCCCTTCCGCCTGGGTATTGGTCGGCGTCTCACCACCAGAGGAGGTGATGAAGGTATAATTCGCGCTGACCCCCAGACCGGACAGGGCACCCGGAAGACGATCGAAGAACTGCTCGTAGTTCACCTCCACACCGCCGAGCGTCCCATGCCCCGCATTCACCGGGGTGGTCGAGGCAAAGCTTTCCGTCACGCCATTGAGGGTTGAGGTGACGACGTTGCTGGCCACATCGGTGATGTAGTTCTGGATGGTCTTGTAGAACAGTGCCACGGCAACGGTGTTGGCGCGGCCGTAATAGTACTCAAAGCTGGCATCGAAGTTTGTCGCCGTGATCGGCTTCAGGTACGGGTTGCCACCGGTCAGCGTCTGGCTCTGGATCTCGTACTGGTTGGTGAAGTTGAACGAGAACGTCTGGTTCGCCTCCAGATCGGTGAAACCGGGGCGATAGATGCCGCGGCTGACCGCCAGACGCATCAACACGTCTTTCTTCAGATAGAACCGCAAGTTCAAACTGGGCAGCACGTTGGTATAGCCCGAGCTCGCGACAATCGGCGTCTCGGCGCCCGCGCCGGCGAATTGCAGTGCATTGGTCAATCCCTGGCACGCGGTTGCGCCATACTTTGCGGTACAGGCCGCCGCAGTCAACACACCGCCCGAACTGTTCACCAGCGAAGGCAGGAACAGATCGCCGCTGGCCGTGTTGCTGGTGTGCACGATCCGCACGCCGACGTTGCCATCGAAGTGCCCCAGGAAGCCGCTGTCATGGCCGAACTTGGCCATCAGGTAGCCGGCATAGGTGGTTTCTTCCTGCACATTGGTGCCATAGGCGGTCGATGCACCTGCGGTGGAGTTGAACTCGCCCGAGCCCAACGGCGCCCAGCCCCAGCCGGCGGATTCCGTGGTCTGCAGGAACTTGTAGGCATTGGCCGTGCCGTTGCTGACCAGCCCGGCGGTAGGGAACCACCCGCCCGACACCCCGGAGCCGCCGCCCAGGAATTTGGAAAACGACGAATAGCTCGATTCCGTCGGCGCCCCGCCCAGCGACACCGGCGTGCCGCCAAACGTGAAGTCGTTGCTGAGCAAACCCCAGTTGTAGGACGAGGTTTCGGTCAGCAGGTTCTTGTCGGTCGCGCGGAACCCGACGCCGATGCTCTTGAGGAAGCCACCCTTGTCGAACGAATAAGTGGCGTCCGCCCTTTCGGCCCACGAACTGCCGAAGTCGGCCTCGTTGTGGTCCATCGCCGCCTGCCAGAAATAGTCGGACTGCGTGCTAAGCGAGGTGCCGGCCGCCGGGGTGATGCTGATCTTCGGCGTGTTGCCGGCCAGATTGAACGCCACCGTCGGGTTGAGGCCGTTCGACGGATTGCCACCAAAGCCGTCAAACGCGGTCATGCTGTAAACGCTGGCATGCGACGCGACGTGATCGACGTCGACGTTCACGGTCAGATGGTCGTTCACATCCCACTTGGCATGGGCGGTATAGTCGCGGGTTACATAGTCCTCCTGACCCGAACGCGTATCCAGCGACAGAATCGCATTGGGGAACGTGCCCGAGGTCAGCGCATTGTTCGGGCCGCCGAACTGGAGGCTGGAATTGTTGACGACCCCACCCGATTGACCAAAGCCATAGTTGGAATCGCTGATCTGAACCGCGTTTTCAAGATCCTGGGGCGTTGTCTTGGCGATGGTGCCTTCAAAGGTGACCACGAAGTTCGACGCCGGCCGCACCTGGAACACCGCATCATAGGCGCGGCGCTTTTGCGTCCAATCGACCGAGCGGTAACCGAGGCTGGTGGGCAGTTCTACTTGCGTGCCGGCGGCCAGCCCCGACTGGGCCGTGCCCAGCGTGGCATAGGACACAGCGCCGGTCTGGATGGCGTTGGTCCGGTTGCCCGTCTCACCAGTCGAGGCCGAGAGCAGCAGGCCGACCTCGGTGCCATCCACATCCCAATGGTGGCTGAACACGGCGTTGCCCGACCAGAACCCCTTCTTGCGGATATCGGCATAGTTCCAGTCGGCCGAAATCGCGAAGAACCCCTTGGAATCGAGCGGTTTGCGCGTGCGCATGTCGACGATGCCGGCAATGCTGCCCTCGATCATGTCGGCCGAGGGGTTCTTGTAGACGTCGACGCCGCCCATCAAGTCGGGCGCGATGTCGTCGAAGTTGATCGCGCGGCCGCTGTTGGCGGAAAACACGCTGTTGCCGTTCAACTCGCTGAGCGTCCACGACAGGCCACGCACGAACACGCCGCCACCTTCGGCCGGTACGCGGCCGGGATCGCTGCCCTCCAGCGTGTTGACGTCACCCGTGCGTTGCAGGGTGACACCGGGCAAACGCTGCAGCGCTTCGGACACCGTACGATCGGGCAACGCGCCGATATCCTGCGCGGAGATCGAATCCATCACCGTTTCGGAGTAGCGCTTGGTCTTGATCGCCGTCGCCAGCGAACCGCGCAGGCCGGTCACGACAATCGCGTTGCCATCATCCTTGGCGGTCAACGCCGGCTTGCCGGCGGACGACGCGTCCTGCGCAAATGCCGGCGCCCCGATCACCAAACCACTCGCGATCAGCGCAACGCCGCTGACGCCATTCCTGAACTTAAGCATCTTCATGCCCCCTCTCCCAAAAAATACCATCCCTGGCCGGGCCAAAAAATATCGCCCGTTACCGCTCGGCCCTCGTTTTCGAGGCAATCGCGCAGCCGCAAGATCACGCCCATCCTGCATTGATAGCGTTCACAATTTTAATTGTGCCAACCTGCTGCAACAGGCGATGATCGAGCAAGGATCTAAACCCCGCCGATGCGCCTCTTCATATCCCCGGTCACTTCATCCCTCTGATCCACAGTCCGGGAAGCTCTAACCTTGCGGCTGCGCTTCCTCTGCCCAGGCGACCCGACTGAAGTCGAATCCGGCTGCCTGATCCGCTTACATCACCTCAAATTATCATATAAGTCAAACAAAATTGTGAGCGGTATCAAACAACCACTCAGGCGATCATTGGGCGCCCTCCGGCACCATTCCAGCCATCGGCATGGTAAAGCCAGTGGCCGGCAAACCGGCCGAATTATAGAGGTTCACCAATGGGCTGGCCTGCCACAAATATCGCACCGTTCGCGCCGCATCGTCGCCGGGCAGGATGACGGCATCGCCTGCGGGCACCCCCACGACAAAGTGGCAATGCCCCGCACCATCGCATTCCTCGAATCCCAGCACTTCGCCACCGCCGGCCACCGCCAGCGGCCCGTGCGCAAAGCGTACCGCAATGCCACCCGCCGCGCGCGTCACCGAGAGCGGAGACGGCCCGCGATCCTCTCCCGCCGCGCCCAGCGCGAGATGCGCCTCGGCCAATGCCAGCCGATGACCCACGGTTTGCTTGTCGGTCGGATGGATATCGCCCACCTGTCCAACGTCCACAGCGCTCGCCATACCCATCTCGGGATCGGCATCGGCCACCCGGCGTTGCACATCGCGCAGCGCCGCCCAAGCATCGTCATGCGGCGCAAATGAGAGTGGACCGAACCGCGCCAGTTGCACCTCGACAAACGGCTCTGTGCCAAATCGTCCCCGCCAATCGCGCAGCAACAGCGGCAACAACGCGGCATAACCCTTGGCGTCGGACACATTGGCCTCGCCCTGATACCAGGCAAAACCCTTCACCGGATAGCCATGCAACGGCGCGATCATCGCGTTATACAGCGTGGTCAACCCCGCCGCCGCCTGCCACGGCTGCGATGGTGGCAAGCCGGTCTGCGCCAACGGCAAACCCGGGGTAAACCGCCAATCGGTCAGCGGGATCACGCTCCCGTCGGCCAGTGCCACGCTCGGCGCGACATCGCCATGCATCCCGCCGCCACCACCGATATCGATCGCCACGACGTCGATCACGTTGTCGCCTGCCTTCAACGCGCGGGCGGCAATGCGGTAATGCCGCAGCTTGTCCCAGCCATCGTCGCCGCCCACGGTGCGGCCATTGACCCGGGTGAGATCCATGTCGTCGATCGCCGGCAGATCCAGGCTCGCCCCCATCCGCGCCGCCCGCACCTGATCGGGCGTCAGCGTGACGTGCGCGCGATAATAGCCAATGCCATCGAACGTCGCGAGATCGGACCCGCCCCAGCCCTCCCACCAGGTCATCGGCATCGGCACCGGCCGCCAGACCGCCCCGGCGGGCACCTGCACATTGACGCCCAGCCAGCGCTCCAGATCCGCCGCCCAAGCCCGCCCGGCCGCTGCCGGATCGCCGGCATACCGATCAAGCAACGTCAGCGACGCCGCATAGCGCGGCACTGTGCCGAGCGCCTCGCGGCTTATCCACGCCTCGATGATCGATCCGCCATAGGCAGACGAGATCAACCCAACCGGCACTTTCGCCCGCGCCTGCAACTCGCGCCCCATGATGAAGCACGCGGCGGAAAAATTGGCAGTGCTGGCGGGGCTCGCCGCTTGCCACGGCACGGCGGTGCGGAACGCGGCCAGCGGCGCGGCGGCGGCATCCTCCGGTACGTTGAGCAGGCGGATCTGCGGATTGGCCGATCCGGCCACCTCCGCCTCGGCATTGGTGGCGTGGCGCAAGGTGAATTCCATGTTCGACTGGCCCGAACACAGCCAGACATCGCCCACCAGAACATCGTCGAACCGCAACGCCCGTGCACCATCGCTGACCGCCAGCACATAGGGCCCACCGGCAGCATGCGACGGCAAGGTCACCTGCCAGCGGCCATGGGCATCGGCGGTGGCGTTGACGGTGACCGCATCGAAGCTGACCGTCACCGCGCTGGCCGGCGGGGCATCGCCGGCAACGGTCAGCGCCCGGTCACGCTGCACCACGGCATGCGCGCCGATCGGCGTATCGACCGCCAACCCAGCCGCCAGCGCGCCGCTGGAACTCGCCAGCAACGCCAGCGCGACGAGGCGCTTCATCAGTTGGGATTTCCGACAGGAATGGGCGCCATGCCGCGATAGGTGACGAGCGTGACCTTCAGCACTTGTTCGCGATCGGTGAAGTTCAGGCCATAGTCGGTCTGGTCGCCGTTCCACACACGGCGGAAGACCCACTGGCCGTTATCGAAATGGCCTTCCTCGACCCGCAGCATCATCAGGTTTTCGCGCGCCGCCGGATGACTCAACGAGAACGCCACCCGCGTGTCAAACCCGGTGACGATGAACTGGCCGTGCCCGATATCGGCCACCGCGACACCGCCCTTGGGCTCCGCGTTGCCGGTGGGCTTGTCGGTGCCGAACTGCGGCTGGCCGAACGTGGCGGTGAGGGTATAGCCGCCCATGTCGATCACCCGGCGGTGCTCTGCCTTGGGATCGGTCGGTTCGGCCGCGCCCCACACCTTGCCGGCCAGCGCCCAGCCCGCCCATTCGCGCGCCATCGGGCCAAACACGCGATAGTTGCGCGCAAACAGGTCCAGCGTTTGCGCACCCAGTTCGCTGCCCCCCAAAGGCGCGTTGAAATAGCCGGTCTCGTCCATGCCAAACGGCGAGAAGCCAATCGCCCCATGCCCCACCACCGGGAAGAAATAGCGCGCAAAGTCCCGCCGGTTGCCGGTCTCGGGCACGAACAGGGCGTTATCCGGCCGCCCGTAATCGTCGAGATAGGCCTCATACGAAGCCTGATCGTGCACATAGATATCGGGCGCCACCAGATCTATCGCCGGTGCCGCCGCCTTGTAGACATCGATGACGAACTGCACCGGCCCGCCGCTGGCATAAGTCGCCGGATCCTGCCGCCCGAACGCCGCCGCCAGCGCGCAGTTCATGTACATCGGCAGCGGCTTGATCGCCTTGCCCGCCGCGGCGATCTCGTTGACATAGCTGGCGATCGACCAGGCGTGGAAGAACTCGTCGGCATCCTTGCCAAACACCTGCCGCCATGTGCCGGGCGCCTTGTGCATCTGCCGCAGCAGCGCGGCGGGCACTGGCCCCGCGAACGCCTTCTGCGCAACCGGGCCGAAATCGCGCACGCTGCCATAGCTGCCGACCTCGTTTTCCGGCTGCACCATGATCACTGTGTTCTGCGGATCGTCGGCCTTCAGCTTCGTCATCAGCGCCACGAAGGCGCGCTTGTCCGCCGCCAGCGTCGCCTTGCCAAAGGGCGACAGCGCATAGTGCTCGTTCCCCGTCGCATCGATCATGTGCGGAAACCGCGCACGGTCCAGCTTGACCCAATCGGGCGCATAGCCGGGCGCGGTGTTCTTCCACGTGCCGAACCACAGCAGCACCAGCCGCACATGATGCGCCCTCGCTTGCGCCAACAACGTGTCGAGGAACGAGAAGTCGAACTGCCCTTCCACCGGCTCGATCTGTTGCCAAGCGATCGGCACTTCCACGGTGTTGGCGGCCAGCTTGTCGATCACCGGCCACACCTCAGGCAGCATGGCCGGATAGTTCGAGCTGTTGTTGACCTGTGCCCCCAGCATCAGGAACGGCTGGCCATCGACGATCAGCGCGTGGTGCCCATCCTGCGTGGCGATATGCGGCGTTTCGGCCATGGCGGGCATGGCCGCGGTCAGGGCGATGGTGACAAGGATCTTGCGCATGGTTTCCTCACTGCGGAGCATTGGGGCACACCGCGCCGGGCACTTGCGGCACCAGACGGATGGCGGAAAAACTGACTGCGAACGGCCCCGCCGCCGAAACGGTGAACACCGGATGCAGGTGGCTCATCGATGCGCCATGGCCGGCAAAGCACTTGAGCGGGATATGCACCGTGCGCCAATCGCCGCCGGGCGCGAACAACCCCGCGCCATCAACACTGCCCCAACCCATCGCCACCGACGTCGGCCCGCCTGGCGCCTGATCGACATGATAGGTCAGTTCCAGCATCAACTCGGCATTGGTTTCGAAGCTGAGGTCGATGTCCGCGCCATCAAGCGTGGCCTTGGCCGAAACCCCCTTCTGCCACGTCAGTTGCAGCGCGCCTTCCTGCCGCAGCGGCGAATCGACCTTGCGGCGGGTCACGCCATCGCCCAGCAACAGGCCGAACGGCGCCGGGATCTTGCCATCGACGAAATAGGCCGTCTTGTTGGCGGTCACCCCGGCGAAACCGGGCTCCTCGCTGAGTTGCGGCACCGCGCCGCCATGGGCATAGCTCAGCCCATAACGCAGCGGGAACAGCGCGCCGGGATCTGCCTTGCCGCCATGGTGCTGGAACTGCCCCGCCGTTGCCGGCCACGCATAGGAGAGCGTCCCGGTGAAATCATGCCGCGCCCGGCCCGCCGCATCGCCGATCAGCACATCGGCCACGCCCCCGCCCTCGGTCCCCGGCAAACCGGCGGCAACAAAGGCATTGGACGCGTTGATCTCAGGATTGGTCCAAAGCGGCCGACCCGAGAGGAACACCGTAACCACCGGCACCCCCGCCGCCTTCAACTTGCGCAACAACGCCAGCGACGCCTGATCCGCCGCATCATATTGCAGCGTCCCGATATCGCCCATCCCCTCGGCATAGGGATGCTCGCCAAACACCACGATCGCGGCATCTGGCTTGGCGGCAAAGCTGCCATCGGGGCTGAGCGTGGCGCTGCCGCCACCCGCCGCCAGGGCCTGCGCGATACCGGCATAGATCGACTGGCCGTTGGGGAAATCGCCATTGACGTTGCCATCCCCCTGCCACGAGAGCGTCCACCCGCCCGACTGCTCGGCAATCGAATCCGCCGCCTCGCCCGCCACCAGCACATGCGCCGAAGCCTTCAGCGGCAACACCCCATCGTTCTTCAACAGCACCAGCGTCTCGCGCACCGCCTCGCGCGCCAAGGCGCGGTGCGCGGGCGAACCGATCACCCCGTGCCGCGCCTCGTAAGGCCGGTTGGCATCGAACAGCCCGGATTTCAGCTTCACCCGCAGGATGCGGCGCACGGCATCGTCGATCCGCGCAATCGGGATCGTCCCGGCCCGCGCCTCCCTCAACGTGGTGTCGAACAGGCCCTTCCACGTATCGGCGGCCATCGCCATGTCGAGCCCGGCATTGAACGCCGCCGGGCAATCGGTGCCGGTGCAGCCGGGCACTTGCGCCTGCGCGTTCCAATCGCCGACGACGAATCCCTGAAACCCCATCCGGCCTTTCAGCACGCCGGTCAGCAGGCTCTGGTTGCCATGCATCTTCACGCCCTGCCAACTGCTGAAGCTGGCCATCACCGTGCGCGCGCCGGCGTCAATGGCGGGCGGATAGCCAGCCGCGTGGATCGCGATCAGATCGGCCTCGCTGGCCGCGTTATCGCCCTGATCGATGCCGTTGGTGGTGCCGCCGTCGCCGAGGAAATGCTTGGGCGTTGCCGAGACGCGGCCGTCCTGAATCGTCGCCTTGCCCGGCGCGCCCTGCAAGCCCTCGACCATCGGCCCGGCATAGGCGCGGACCACGGCGGGATCCTCGGAATAGCCCTCATAGGTGCGGCCCCAGCGGCTGTCCTGCGGCACGGCCAGTGTGGGGGCGAAGGCCCAGTCCATGCCGGTGGCGGCGATTTCCTCGGCCGTGGCCGCGCCGATGCGGCGGATCAGATCGGGATCGTGCGCCGCGCCCAGCGCCGAATTGTGCGGGAAGATCGTCGCGCCGACCACATTGTTGTGGCCATGCACGGCGTCGATGCCGAACATCAGCGGGATGGCGACATGGCCCGCACGCTTCTCTGTCGCCACGGCGTTGAACGCGCGCACCGACGCCAGCCATGGCCCCACGCCCGATCGGTCCGGGCTGCCCAACGGCGGCGAGGAACCGCCCGCCAGCACGCTGCCCAAGGGATAGCGACGCAAATCCTCCGGGGTGATCGAACCGATGTCACCCTGGATCATCTGGCCGATCTTCTCGGCCAGCGACATCCGCGCCATGATGCGGGTGATGCGCGCCTCGGTGACGGGATCGACCAGCCCGCGGCTATGCGCCGCCGGCCACAGCGCCGGATGGGCAACGCCGCGCCGGGCATCTTGCGCGCCCGCCGCGACCGACGCCAGCGCGCAGGCCGCCAATCCGATCCCGACCGCCAAGCCGATTTTGAGACACGCATGACGGCGGAGACTGATCATTATTCTCTCCCTCGGGGCTTGTGCCCCGTTGTATGGTTTGTCATATAAATTGGTGTGGGAGCGCTATCAAGATACAAAATGCGAGGCTTGCTGCTTCTGGCAGCCGCCATCGCCATCGCACCGCCAGCCGAGGCCCAGCAAGCACCTGTCGCCTATACATGGCGCAGCGTCACAGTGGGCGCAGGTGGCTTTGCGCCAGGCGTGATCTTCAGCCGGGCCCGGCGCGGCCTCGCCTATCTGCGCACCGACATGGGCGGCGCCTATCGCTGGGATAGCGCGGGCGGTGCCTGGATCCCGCTGCAGGATGGCGAGACCGAGAGCAGCTATCACGGCATCGAGAGCCTCGCCGCCGATCCGGTCGATTCGCGCAAGGTCTACATGGCGGTGGGCATGTACCGGGGCGAGCCGGCTGCGATCCTGCGCTCCACCGATCAAGGCACGCACTGGGCCGCCACGCCATTGCCGCTGAGCATGGGCGGCAACGAGGATGGCCGCGGGCTGGGCGAGCGGCTGGCGATTGCGCCCTATGACCGGCGGGTGCTGCTGTTCGGATCGCGGCATGACGGCCTATGGCAAAGCCGTGACGGCGCCGTGACCTGGCAGCGGCTTGAGGCGTTCCCCTATCGCGGCCTGGGCACACCGGCCGCGCATGCGCCAACCCATGGCGGCGTCGCCTTCGTGGTGTTCGATACGCGCGCGGGCCAGCGGCGGATCTATGCCGGCATCGCCGATCCGGGCCACGCCGGCCTCTGGCGCTCGGACGATGGTGGCGCGCATTGGGCGCCGTTGTCGGGCGGCCCGGCAGGCCTGCTGCCGGTCAAGGCCGAGATCGATGCCGCAGGCCGGCTCTATGTCACATTCGCCAACGGCATAGGCCCCAACGGCATCACCGCCGGCGCGGTCTGGTCGGTAGCGGCCGACGGCGCGTGGCGAGACATCACCCCCGATCGCGTGGGCACGGGGGGCTTTATGGGCATGGCGGTCGATCCCGCGCACCCGGGCACGGTCGCCGTCGCCACGATCGACCGCTGGCACCCCGGCGACACGATCTGGCTCTCGCACGATCGCGGCGGCACATGGCGCGATCTCGGCCCGCAAGCGCGTCGCGACATCGCGGCGACGCCGTGGCTTGGCTTTGGCGCGGCGCAGGCGCCGATGGGGCACTGGATGACCGGGCTGGCGTTCGATCCGTTCGCTCCGGGGGCGTTGGCCTATACCACCGGCGCCACCGTCTATCGCAGCGAGGATGGCGTGCTGTGGCAGCCATGGGTACGCGGCATCGAGCAGACCGCGATCATCACCCTGGTCAGCCCGACGGGAGGGGCGCCACTGCTCTCGGGGTTCGGCGATCTCGGCGGCTTCGTGCACTGGCGGCTCGACCAAAGCCCGGCAATGATGTTCACCGGTCCGCTGCATACCAATACCAATGTCATCGACTATGCCGGGCGCCGGCCCGAGGTCATTGTCCGCGCGGGTCGAGGCCTCGATGCGGCGACACCGGTCGGGCTGGCATGGTCGGGTGATGGCGGGCGCATCTGGCGGCCGCTGCTGAGCCCCGAAGCGTCGCGGCCCGATGCGCCCGAACACCGGGGCGCAGCCACCATTGCGGTGACGGCGGACGGCCGCCGCATTATCGTCGATGGCCTGGCGCCATGGCTCACCCGCGATGGCGGCGCCCACTGGCAAGCCATCGCAGGCTTGCCCGGCGGCTTGCGGATCATGACCGACAAGGTCGATCCGGCGCGCAGCTATGCGCTCGATGGCGGCACGGTGCTGCGGTCCGACGATGGCGGCGGCCATTTCGCCCCGGTCTTCTCGGCAAACTGTGGCGGCCCTGCCCCCACGGTGGAAACCCCGCCGGCGTTGCAGGCCTCGCCGCTCCACGCTGGCGAGTTGTTCCTGCTTTGCAGCGGCGGCCTCTATCGCAGTGGCGATGGCGGCGGACATTTCGCACCCTTGGCCAGGATCGATCATGTCGCGCTCTATGGGCTGGGGCTGGGCGCGGATGGAGACACCGCCGTCTACGCTGCCGCCGGCGCCGGGCGCGATGTCACGTTGTGGCGCTCGCTTGATGCGGGCGGGCATTGGCGGCGGATCGATGATCCCGCGCACCATTGGGGCAACCGGCTGCGCGTGATCGCCGGCGATCCGCGACAAGTCGGCCGGCTCTACATCGGCACCGACGGGCGGGGCATCGTCTATGGCGATCCGCGCTGACCTGAATAATCCACAAGGAGAGGGACATGAGCCGGACAACCCGCCGCGACGCGTTCAAGATCGCCGCCGCTGGTGCCGCCCTCGGCCCGGCGGCGCTGGCCAGCAGCACCGGTTTCGCCGCGTCAGCGCCGGGCTGCGCCACGCTCGCACCGCCAGTCTGGGGTCACGGGGTCGAAAACCAGCGCCGCGCGGACCTGGGTGGCGGGTTTTATCGCAACCCGATCGTCCCCGGCGACCATCCCGACCCGACGGTGCTCAAGGACGGCGACGTCTACTACATGACGTTTTCGTCGTTCTTTTCCTACCCCGGTCTGGTCATCTGGCGCTCGACCGATCTGGTTAACTGGGCGCCGCTGGGGCCGGTGCTGCACCGGCCGCTGGGCACGGTCTGGGCGGTCGATCTGTGCAAGCACGACGGGCGCTATTACATCTACCTGCCCGCCGCGCCGGACGAGGCCGACTGGCGGATCTACGTGATCCATGCCGAACGCATCGAGGGCCCGTGGAGCGATCCGATCGATCTGGGCATCACCGGCTGCATCGATCCGGGCCATGTCGTTGGCGAGGATGGCCACCGCTACCTGTTCGTCAACGGCATCCGCAAGGTGCGGCTGAGCGACGACGGGCTCTCGGCCGCCGGGCCTTTGGAGCACGCCTATACCCCGTGGATGTACCCGGCGGACTGGGTGGTCGAGGGCTTTTCGCCCGAGGGCCCCAAGCTGCTGCGCCGGGGCGAGTGGTTTTATCTGGTCAGCGCGGTGGGCGGCACCGCCGGGCCCCCCACCGGGCATATGGTCATCGTCGCGCGGTCACGCTCGGTGCATGGGCCCTGGGAGAATTGTCCGCACAACCCCATCGTCCGCACGCAGAGCGCCGCCGAACCGTGGTGGTCGCGCGGCCACGCCACGTTGGTCGAAGGGCCCGGCGGCGACTGGTGGATGGTCTACCATGGCTATGAAAACGGCTTCCGCACGCTGGGCCGGCAGACCCTGCTGGAGCCGATGACGTGGACCGCAGATGGCTGGCCACAGGCGCTGGGCGGGGATCTGGGCCGGCCGCTGGCCAAGCCGCGCGGGGGACGTGCGGGTCCGGCGGGGATGGCGCTATCCGACGATTTCGCCCGCGACCGGTTCGGCCTGCAGTGGGCGTTCCACGAACCGGCGGCAGATGAAATGACACGTGTGCTGCGGGTGCCGGGCGGACTGGTGCTGGCCGGGCGGGGACGCACACCGGCCGACAGCAGCCCGCTGACCTGCGGCGTCGTCGATCGCAATTATCTGGTGGAGGTGACATTGGAGCGCGCACCGGGGGCCGAGGGCGGGCTGCTGCTGTTCTACAACCATCAGGCGTTTGTCGGGCTGGGCTTGAGCGCCGATACCATCAAGCTCTGGCAATATGCGCAGGAGCTCGGCTGGGCGCGCGCGCCGATCGCGCCGGGCCCGGTGCGGGTGCGCATGACCAACATCGATCAGGTGGTCACGTTCCATGTCTCGGGCGATGAGGGGCGGACATGGCGCCAGCAGGGCCTGCGCATCGAGGTCTCTGGGATGAACCACAACACCTTCGGCGGATTTCTGGCGCTGAAGGTTGGGGTTTACAGCGTCGGGACCGGCACAATGATGATCCGCGATTTCGTTTATCGGGCCCTGTGATCGCGCCGCCGAGGCGTGCAAACTACGCGTTTTTGGCGAAAGCCCTTGACAGCCGCCAGCGCCCCTGCACGATAGCGCTATCAAATATTGTCCGAAACAAGCTTTCCTCCGGGAGAAGACATGTCTGAATTGGGTTCGTTCCTCGCGTTGCTGCCGGCTGACTGGCGCCATGGCCGGTTCGTCGGCCGCGTTCAGACCGCCGCAGGGCCAACGCCGATCCTGGTCGAGGCGGAGTTGGCCTATGACATGTCCGCGCTGGCGCCGACCGTCTCGCAACTGATCGAACATCTGCCCGTGACCGGCGCGCAAGGAACTTTGCTCGGCCCGCTCGACCAACTCTTTGCCCCCTGGCTGAGCCCCGTCGACCTGCAGGTCATCAAGGCCTGCGGCGTGACCTTTGCCACCTCCACGCTGGAACGCGTGATCGAGGAACAGGCGCGCGGCGATGCAACCAAGGCGGCGGAGATCCGGAGCCGGATCGAACACCGCGTCGGCGGCTCGATCGGGTCGGTGATCCCCGGCTCGGCCGAGGCGCAGGCCTTGAAGGAGCTGCTGATCGCCGAAGGGCTGTGGTCGCAATATCTGGAAGTGGCGATCGGGCCTTACGCCGAGGTGTTCACCAAGGCGCCGGTGCTCTCGACCGTCGGCCCGTTGGCCGAGATCGGCGTGCGCAGCGATTCGACCTGGAACAACCCCGAACCCGAAGTGGTGCTGCTCGCCAATGCCGCTGGCGATGTTGTCGGCGCCTGTCTTGGCAACGATGTCAATTTGCGCGACATCGAGGGCCGCAGCGCACTCCTGCTGGGCAAGGCAAAGGACAACAACGCCTCGTGCGCGCTCGGCCCGCTGGTGCGGCTGTTCGATGACGGCTTCACGCTCGACGATGTCCGCACCGCCGAGATCGATCTGCTGATCGAGGGCCCCGAGGGCTATCGCCTCGAAGGCCATTCCTCGATGCGCGAGATCAGCCGTGACCCGCTCGATCTGGTGGCGCAGACGCTTAACGAGCACCAGTATCCCGATGGTTTCACACTGTTTCTCGGCACGCTGTTCGCCCCCACGCAGGATCGCGACGATCCCGGACGCGGCTTCACCCACAAGGTCGGCGATGTGGTGACGATCTCCACCCCGCGCCTCGGCAAGCTGGTCAACACCGTGGTGACCAGCGCCGATGCCGCCCCGTGGACGCAGGGCATCTCCGCGCTTTACGCCAATCTCGCCGCGCGTGGCCTGCTGGGGGCCAAGGCGTGAGCGGACGCGCAATCTACCCCAGCCTTGTCTGCAAACGTGTGTTCATCAGCGGCGGCGCCAGCGGCATCGGTGAAGGCATGGTCGAAGCCTTTGCCGCCCAAGGCGCGCGCGTGGCCTTCTGCGACATCGCGCAGACGGCCGGCGAGGCCCTAGCAGAGCGCACCGGCGCGCACTTTTTCGTTTGCGATCTGACCCAGATCGATGCCGTTCAGGCGATGATGCCGCACGTTCACGCAGTGCTGGGCGGGATCGAGGTCGTCATCAACAATGCCGCCAACGACGATCGCCATGCCGTCGGCGACGTCACCCCGGATTACTGGGACCAGCGCATGGCGGTGAACCTGCGCCACCAGTTCTTCGTGGCGCAGGCGGCGGTCCCGGCGATGCGGCAGGCGGGCGGCGGCGCGATCATCAACCTCGGCTCGATCAGCTGGCATCTCGGCCTGCCCGATCTGGTGCTGTACCAGACCGCCAAGGCCGCGGTCGAAGGCATGACGCGCGGCCTCGCCCGCGAGCTGGGGCGCGACAATATCCGCGTCACCGCGATCATCCCCGGCAATGTCAAAACCCCCCGCCAGGAGCAATGGTACACGCCCGAGGGCGAGGCCGACATCGTCGCCGCGCAGTGCCTCGATGGCCGGCTGGGGCCCGAGGATGTTGCGGCATTGGCGCTGTTTCTTGCATCAGACGATGCGCGGCTGATCACCGGCCATGCCTACTGGGTCGACGCCGGATGGCGATAAGCGCACCGGAACCGGGTCGCACGGACCCACGCTGAGCACTCGGTTGCGTTATCGCCCAATCCGTCACGCCTGTCGCGCGATGCGCCGCATCGCCTGAGGCGGCTGGCCAAACGCGCGCAGGAAGGCGCGGCGCATACGCTCGGGGTCGTGAAAACCGTGGGCGGCGGCGATCTGCTCGATGGGCGCGGGGCTGTTCTCCACCCGCTCGCGCGCCACATCGAGGCGCAACCGTTCGACCGCCTTCGCCGGGCTCATGCCCATCTCGCGGGTGAAGGCACGCGAGAAATTGCGTGGGCTCATCGCCGCCTCGGCGGCCAGCATTTCGATGGTCAGGCTCTGGTCGAGATGCGCGCGGATCCAGTCGAGCAGCGGTGCGAACTGCGTGGTATCGCCGCCCAGATCAGCCAATGCCGAAAACTGCGACTGGCCGCCGGGGCGGCGGTAATAGACCACCATGTCCTGCGCCACCCGGCGCGCCAGTGCCTCGCCGAGATCCTGCGCAATCAGCGCCAGTGCCAGATCGATGCCGGCAGTAATGCCGGCCGAGGTCCAGACATGGCCATCGCGGATATGGATGCGGTCGGGCTCGACGGTGATGCGGGGAAACAGCCGGGCCAGCAGCCGCGCATGGCGCCAGTGGGTGGTCGCGCGCCGCCCGTCGAGCGCGCCCGCGCCCGCCAACAGGAACGCGCCCGAGCAGACGCTGCACAACCGCCGGACCGTGCCGGCCATCTGGCGCAAGTGGGCGACATTGGCGGCGGTGCGCATCGCGTCGCGGCTGCCATTGCCGCCCACCACGATCAGCGTATCGTACGAAGCGTCGCGATCGACTGCCACCGTTTCCAGCGCCACGCCCGAGGAACTTCGGATCGGCCCACCCTCGGCCGACAGCAGCACCAGCCGATAGGCATCCCCCGCCATGCGTCCGGCAATCTCGAAGCTGGTGATCGGGCCGCAGGCGTCGAGGATCTGGAAGTCCTCGTAGAGGTAAAGGCCGATCGTGCGGAGCATGGCCTGAAATGAGGGATCAATGTCATTTCGTCAATCACCGCCATGCGCGATGAGGCGCGCATGGCCTGTATGGAGGTGCCCATGACCGACCGACCCTTTCGCATCGTCTTTGCCGTGTTCCCGGGCATGACCCAGCTCGATTTCACCGGGCCGCATCAGTTCCTCTCACGCCTGCCGGGCGGCGAAACGCTGGTCGCCAGCCGCGACGGCGGGGATGTCGCCGCCGATGGTCTGGTGTTTGCGGGCACGCGGCGGCTGGCCGACATCCCTGCCTGCGATCTGATCTGCGTGCCGGGCGGGGTCACCGCGACACAGGTCGCGCTCGACGCGGCCTTTGTCGCCGAGGTACGCCGGCTGGGTCTGGGCGCGCGCTATGTCACCTCGGTGTGCACCGGTTCGTTAATTTTGGGCGCGGCGGGGTTGCTGCGCGGCAAGCGCGCCGCCTGTCATTGGGCGTGGCGCGACTTGCTGCCGCTGTTCGGCGCCACGCCGGATGCCGGGCGGGTGGTGCGCGATGGCCATGTGATCACCGGCGGCGGCGTGACGGCGGGCATCGATTTCGCGCTGGCGGTGCTGGCCGAAATCGGCGGCGATGCTCTGGCACAAACGCTGCAACTGGGGCTGGAATATGCGCCCGCGCCGCCGTTCAATGCCGGCACGCCCGAAACGGCGGCGCCGGAAATCCTTGCCGCCTATCGCCAGCGCATGGCATCGATCATGCCGATCCGCACCGCAGAAGCGCGCGAGGCCGCTGCCCGCCTCGACCCATTGGAGACCACCCGATGAGCCGCCCCCCCTTGCCCCCGTTCACCCCCGAGACCGCCGCGCAAAAGGCGCGTCTGGCCGAAGACGCCTGGAACAGCCGCGATCCGGAGACAGTCGCACTGGCCTACACACCCGACAGCCAGTGGCGCAATCGCGTGGATTTCATCAACGGCCGCGCCGAGATCGTGGCGTTCCTGACCCGCAAATGGGCGCGTGAGCTGGACTACCGGCTGATCAAAGAGGTCTGGGGCTTTCGCGAGAACCGCATGGCGGTGCGTTTCGCCTATGAATGGCGTGATGCGGCGGGCGCCTGGTTCCGGTCCTATGGCAACGAACTCTGGGAGTTCGACGAAGCCGGGCTGATGCGGCGGCGCGTCGCCAGTATCAACGATCTGGCGATCGCAGCGGAGGATCGGCTGTTCCATTGGCCGCTGGGTCGTCGCCCCGACGATCATCCCGGGCTTTCCGATCTCGGCCTGTGACGGATTTGGCCGCGTGCCGCCTCCGGCATGGGTATATTCCGATGATCGCGTTCCGCACCGGCCTCACCCAAATACCCGGTCTCCAGACGCTCACCCGAGGCGCTTCATGCCTGCGAGCGTAAACATGAGAGATCGATCATGGCCGATACATCGCAGACGCTGATCCTGGGCAACGGTTCGCCCAAGGCATTCGAAGGCCACTGGCAGAACGACGGCAGCATTCACGAGAAATCGCCCCGCTGGGCGAAATACCACGCCGCGATGGCCAGCGAGTTCCCCTCGCCGTTCCGTGGCACCGACGATCCGCTGGCCCACCAGATCGAAAAGTTCGTCGAGCGGCTCGATGCACTGCGTCCGGAAAAGGATGGCCCGGCCTTCCTCGGCAAGAGCGGCAAGCTGGCCTATACCTATCCCGAGGTGAAGAACGTCACGATCAACCAGAAGATGGGCGATCTGGATGACGTGCTCGACGATGTCGTCGGCCTGTTCGAGGGCGCGCCGAACTGGGGCAATCCGTTGACGATGTGCAACGTGATCCCGCAATCGAACACCGCCGCGATCATCGCCTCGATGCTCAGCCAGGTGTTCTCGGCCAATATCCTTGAGGGCGAATATGCCCAGAACGTCCACAAGGCGGAGCTGGAAACCGCCGGCATGCTGGGCAATCTGTTCGGCTGGAACCCGGTCGAGGCGGGCGCGATCTACACCTGGGGCGGCGGCGGTTGCTGGACCTATGGGCTGAAGTACGGGATCACCCGCGTGTTGCCGCATTCGCGCACCGCCGGCGTGCGCGAGGATGCCAAAGTGATCTGCTCGCAACAGGCGCACTTTGTGCAAAAGAACGCGTCGGACTGGATGGGGCTGGGTTCGGACAACATCGTCCACGTGCGCACTGATCCGGACACCAACCAGATGTGCGTGAAGCACCTGGAGGAGATCCTGCAGGACTTCACCGCAAGGAAGATCCCGGTGGCAACGATCGTCTGCACGATGGGCACCACCGATGCCAGCGCGATCGACCCGATCGCCAAGGTCCGCGCGCTGATCGACCGCTATCCCAACCCGGAAGGCTACGGCAAGACGGTGCTTTATGCCGATGCGGTGGTCGGCTGGTCGTGGGTCTATTTCGCGACGTACGATTTCGAGAAGAACCCGCTGGGTTTCTCCGAGCGCATCCTGCCCATCCTCAAGGCCAACGGCGCCGCGCTCAGGGAAATCGAACATGCCGATGCGGTGGGCATCGATTTCCACAAGGTCGGCTGGGCGCCCTATGTGAGCAGTTGCTTCCTCTACAAGAACGCCGAGGAGTTCGAGACGCTGCACCGCTGGGGTGGCGACGCCTACCTGCAAGTGCGCACGCCCTACAACCCGATGTACTACACGCTGGAGGTCTCGCGCACGGCATCAGGCTCGCTGGCCGGTTGGGCAACGCTGAAATATTTCGGCATGGAGGGCATGCAGGCCATTCTCGGCGGCATCCTCGAGACCAAGTACTACCTCTATGACCTGGTCAAGAGCCACCCGGAGATGGTCTGCGTCAACCTCGACGACACCGGGCTGATCACGCTGTTTCGCGCCTATCCCAAGGGCATCGACGCCAAGGCGCAGTACGACAAGGAACTGAAGGACCCCGCCGCCCGCGCCGAACTGATCCGCCACAACCTGCTGACCAAGGCCATCGGCGACAAGCTCTATGAATGGTACCGCGAGGGCAAGCAGATCGACGGCAAGTTCACGCCCTACATGAGCTTCAGCACCGGCTTCCGCAACGCCGAGTACAACCGCGACGGCACCGATGCCGAGGCGGTGATCTATGCGATCAAGGCGTTCCCGATGAACGTCTTCGTCACCCCGGCGGTGATGAAGTGGGCGCTGCACTGCGTGAATGCCGCGCGCGATGCCGTGACCCGGGAGATGGTCGCGGCCTGAGCGGCCAACGCCGAATCCTGACGGCCGGGCGGCGATCGACCGCCGCCCGGACGTCCCCTTTGATTGAGGATACCCCCACATGGCCCCCCCACAGCCGGACGTCGCCATCGCGGCGCCTTTAGCCGCGCCGGTCACCGCGCCATCCGCCGGCAAGAAGATCGCGGCCATCGGCATGCTGGCCTTTGCCGTGATGAACATCACCACGATCGTCAGCCTGCGCGGGCTGCCCGGCATGGCCGAATATGGGCTGACCTCGATCTTCTACTATGTGTTCGCGGCGATCATGTTTCTGGTGCCGGTGTCGCTGGTGGCGGCAGAGCTGGCCGCGACGTTTCCCAACCAGGGCGGCGTATTCCGCTGGGTGGGGGAGGCATTCGGGCCGCGCTGGGGGTTTGCCGCGATCTATTACCAGTGGCAGGCGATCGTCATCTGGTTCCCCACCGTGCTGATCTTCGCGGCGGCGGCACTGGCCTATGTCTGGGAACCGCTGAGCTTCGACCAGTCGCTGGCGAACAACAAGATCTACACCATCGTTGTGCTGCTGGCGGTCTACTGGGCGGTCACGCTGTTCACGTTTCGCGGGATCAAGGCCTCGGCTCAGCTCAGCTTTCTCGGCGGCTTGTTCGGCACGATCATCCCCGGCGGGGTGCTGATCGCGCTGGGCATTGCCTATGCGCTCAGCGGCCGGCCGATCGATCTCGACCTCCATGGCAGCCTGCTCCCCGATTTCAGCCACTTTCAGAACATGGTGCTGGCCGCCGGCGTGTTCCTCTATTTCGCGGGCATGGAGATGCAGGCGGTCCACGTGAAGGAACTGGCCAACCCGTCGCGCGACTATCCGCTCTCGGTCCTGATCGCGACAGTGGCGGTGGTGATCCTGTTCGTCGCCGGCACATTGGCGGTGGCGACCGTGGTGAAAACCGGTGCGATCGACCTCAACCAGAGCCTGCTGGTCGCCTATCGCCAGTTGTGGGCGGCGTTTGGCGCACCGTGGCTGGGCAACGTGATGGCGGCGATGCTGGCCTTCGGCGTGCTGGGGCAGGTCAGTGTGATCGTCGCCGGGCCGTCGGCGGGCATCCTCGCGGTGGGCAAGGCGGGATACCTGCCGCACCTGCTGCAAAAGACCAACCGCAACGGCATCCCGACGACGATCCTGATCATCCAGGGGATCTTCGTGACGCTGCTCTGCGCGGCGTTCACGGTGCTGCCATCGGTGCAGTCGGCGTACCAGATCCTCAGCCAGATGGCGACGATCATCTACCTGCTGATGTACCTGATCATGTACGTCGCCGCGATCCGCCTGCGCTATTCCCAGCCGGACAAGCCCCGCCCGTTCCGCATTCCCGGCGGCCTTGTCGGCATGTGGGTGGTGGGGCTGATCGGGCTGGCGGGGGCGCTGATCGCCACGGCGCTCAGCTTCGTCCCGCCGTCGCAGATCTCGACGGGCAGCCCGGTGACTTACGTGGCGATCCTGATCGTCGGTACCGGGTGCTTCGCGGCGGTGCCGTTCCTCGTCTTCCAGTTCCACAACCCCGGTTGGAAAGCCGCCGAATCCGACTTCGAGCCGTTCGATTGGGAAATCGCTGCGGGGGTTTCGCGATGAGGGCGCTGTCGTGCGTGGCGCTGCTGGTCCTCGGCGGCTGGGCTCAGCCCGCCGGGGCGCAGACCGCCCTGCCGCAAGACGTCCCCAACGCCGCCCCCAACCAGTGGTTCACCGGATCGCTGGAGGCCCCCTCGCCCGCCCTGCCCAAGGCGGGGATGCTCGCCATCGAGCCCTACGTCGTGTGGCAGGCCGACACCGGCACCTATGGCGACAATGGCCACCGCACCACCGGGGGGAACCAGCCCGATACCCTGGAAGCACTGTTGGTGATCAAATACGGCATCACCAACCGCCTGACGATTCAGGCGCTCCCGGCGCTATCGCACACATGGGATGGGGCGGCGCACTCGACCGGTGCGGGTTTCGGCGACCTGCCGCTCGAACTCGAGTACCGGCTGCGCGACGGCAATTACCGCAATGGCGCGCCATCCATCACATTGGATCTCGGCGTGACCGTACCGAGCGGGGCCTACAAGCACCTCTCGAACAGCCTCAACGGGGTTGGGCAAGGTGCGTGGTTGCTCAAACAGGGCATCGTGCTGCAATCGCTGTTCGATACCGCAGGCAACCATCCGGTCCGCATCCGCGTCTATGCCTCGATGTTCGAGCCGCTGACGCATCCATCCGTCGAGGATGTCAGCGTCTATGGCACGACGCAGGGCTTTGCCGGCAAAGTCGCGCCCGGTGTCTCGGGTCAGGCGGGGATCGGCGGCGGCTGGGCGCTCGACCGGCACTGGGTGTTCGCGCTCGATCTGGTCCACACTGCGGGCGACCGCTATCGTCTGACCGGGATCGACGGTCTGGGCACACCGGTCAAGACTCTCGGCGCCGACACCTCCAGCACCGCGCTGGCCCCGGCGGTGGAGTACAACTGGTCGGCCGATGCCGGGGTGATCGCCGGGGTGGAATTCACCGCCGCCGGACGCAATACGCCGTCTTACGTGGCGCCCCAGGTGGCCGTGGCGATCTCGTTCTGATGCGCGCGCCGGGCGCCGCGCCGACGATGGGCCTGCTGTCGGTCACCGCCATGGGCATCGGCGCGATGGTCGGCGCGGGGATCTTCGCGCTGATGGGCGCGGCGGCGATCCAGGCGGGCAGCGACACCTGGCTGGCCTTCCTGATCAGCGGGGTGGTGGCGGCGCTGTCGGGCTATTCCTATGCGCGGCTGGCGATCCGCTACCCGGAGTTGGGCGGGGTTTCGGCCTATTTCGACCATGCGTTCGGGGTGGGGCGGGCATCGGGCACATTGTCGCTGATCTATTTCGTGACGATGGCGGCCTCTGTCGCGCTCGTCGCCAAGGCGTTCGGTGCCTATGCTGCGGCTTGTGTGCCGGCTTGGCCATTTGCGGCCAACGTGTTCGCCTCGGCGCTGGTGGTGGTGCTGGCGCTGCTCAACATCATGGGCTCGCGCGCGGTCGGGCGGGCGGAGGTGGTGCTGGTTGGCATCAAGCTGGCCATTCTCGCCACGCTGATGATCGCCGGGCTGATCGGCCTCGGTGGCCACGCGCCGATCGTCCATCGCGGCACTGGCGCCATCGGCATTGCAGGCTGCGCCGGACTGACGTTTCTGGCCTACGCCGGCTACAGCGTGATCGCCGATGCCGTGGGCAACGTCGCCGAGCCGAAGCGGACTATCCCGCGCGCCATCGCCCTGGCGATCGGCGCGGTGATCGTGCTCTATGTCGGGCTGGCGGTGATCGTCCTTGCCAGCGTCTCGCCGGCCGACCTCGCCGTGCACAGCGACACCGCTGTGGCCGAGGCGGCGCGCCCGGTGCTGGGGCAGGCCGGCTATGTGGTGGTGGCGATCGGGGCGCTGCTGGCGACGGCCTCCGGCGTCAACGCCTGGCTGTTCAGCGTGATCAGGATGGCGCTGGCGCTGGCCAAGGCCGGGCAATTGCCGCGCGCCTTCATGCAGCCGGTGTGGCGCGGCGGCACGCGCGGGGTGCTGGTGGGGATCGGCGGCATCCTGCTGGTCATCAACCTGTTCGATCTCGGCGATCTCGCCAGCGTCGCCAGCGCCACGTTCCTGATCACCTATCTGGCGGTCCATGTCGCGCACTGGCGGCTGATCCGCGAGACCGGGGCCAGCCGCTGGCTGGTGGCCATCGGCATGATCGCGATGGCGGGGGTGCTGGCGTGCTTCCTGTGGTCGCTGATCGGCACGCGGCCCTGGACGGTGGCGGTGATCGCACTGTTCGTGGCGGGCAGTTGGGCGGTCGAAGCGGTGCTTGCGGGACGGCCCGCCCGCCACTGACGGGCAGGCCGACGGGATCAGGCCACCGGGTCGCTGGCGACCAGCAGGCTGCACGGCATGGCCGCCAGCAACTGGGTGCCGACCGAACCCTCGAGCCAGCGCGCCAGCAGCCCCTTGTGACCATGCCCGACGACGACGAGATCGGCGTGGACCTCGCGAGCATAGGCGGCGATCTCGTGCGCGGCATCGCCATCGCGCAAGACCGTGGTGGCCATCACGCCCATCCGCGTGGCCTCCTGCGCGGCACTGTCGAGCGCATCGCGCAAGAGCCGCTGCTCGGTATCGATCAGGTCGCGTGAGACGACCGCCGGATCGAGCAGCAGCCCGCCCGAGGTCACGACAATGCCCATGATGGTGACGCCCACTCCGCGCCCATGCGCCAGCGCCAGTCCATGGTGCAGCGCCACCTTGCCGTCTTCGGTGCCGTCATAGGCGATCACGATCTTGCGGTACATGCAGGGTCTCCTTTCAGCCGGGGCGACGGGGGCGCAGCGCCCCCGCCTTGCACCCGTTCAATGCGCCGTCAGTTCCGCCACATGGCCATCGGCCACCCGCGCGGCCAGATCGTCATGCACGCCGACATGCGATGCGCCGGCGGTCTCAAGAATGGTCCGCGCGACGGCGATCCGCTCGGGCGTGTCGTGCGCCATCACCAAAAAGTCGTCGGCACCGATCGCGGTCTCGTATTGCAGCACGCTGTCCTTGGGGATGCCGATGCCATAAAGCGCCGCGCCGATCGCGCTGGCCCCGCCCAGCACCACCGCGCCTTCCAGCGCGGTCACGATCATCCCGCCGATATAGCCCAGCGCCACCACCGGGCCGATCACCGGCACGGTCATGAAGATGCCGCCGAAGAACAGGCTCCACAGCCCGCCCCAGAAGGCGCCGCGCGTGCCCCAGAAGCGGATGCGATCGCCCTGGTTGAAGAAACCCTTCACCTGCTCGTCGACATGATAGCCCTGGCCGATAACGCTGAGGTGGCTGATATCGAAGCCGGCGAGGTTGAGTTCCTTCACCGCGGCCTCGGCGGCGGCATGGGTGGAGAACGTCGCGATAGCGGCGGCGTTCGGCGTGATGGCGGTCTGCATGGCAGTCTCGATTCTGTCTGTGGGGGGTGCTCGCGCGGTCTGGCGGCAGCATGGGGCCTAGCCGGGGCCTGCCCCCGGCGGCACCCTCGGAAACTACCCAAGTACCCGGTGTGAGTAGATTCCGGCGGCAGACAAGCCCCGCGCACAGGCTCAGGGAGAGCCACCTGCCCTACCGGCCGTCCCCCGCGCCGGTGCGTCGCGCAGACCTTCCATCCAGAGGACGACCACCATGACCCTGAACCCGATCCGCGCGACATCGCGTCTTTCCGCGCTTGGCGTCGTGCTGGGCGCCGCGCTGCTGGCCCTGCCGGCGGTCGCCGCCGAGCCGACCTCGCACTATCACCACCACGTCTGGGGCAAGACCCCCGCCGAGCGCGCCGAATCCATCGAGCAGCGCATCGACATGCTCCATGGCAAGCTCCAGATCACCGCCGCCGAGGAGCCCGACTGGCACGCCGTGGCCGATGTCATGCGCGGCAACGAAACCCACATGCAGGATATGATCTCGGCCCGCGAAGCCGAGCCTGCGCACCATGTCGATGCCCTCGAGGACCTGCGCATCTACGAGCACTTCACCCAGGCGCATGTCGAAGGCCTGAAGGCTCTGCGCACCTCGTTCGAAACGCTCTACAACACGATGCCCGCCGACCAGAAGCTGATCGCCGATGGCGTGTTCGACAAGTTCGGCAATGGCCACGATTGACCGCGTCCACGCCGCATCGGAACCAGCAAGGGATTTGCCAACATGACACATGACATCCGGGGCACGGCCTCAACCACGCGCGCGAAGCTGAGGCGTGCGTCCATTCTGGGGCTATCCGGCCTCTTCGTGCTGGCCACCTGCGCCAGCCCGGCCTTGGCCCAGCGTGGCCATGGCCATGGCGGCGGTGGCGGCCAGCGTGGCGGCGGCCATGCGCAGGGCGGTGGCGGCCGTAACGGCGGCTATGGCGGTGAAGGCCATGGCGGCGGTCGCGGCTATGGCGGCTGGGGCGGCGGCTATTACCCCGGGCCGGCATTGATCTACGGATCGCCCTATTACTGCACCCCGGCGCTGATCTACCTGCCCGGCCCCGATTACGACGCCTGCGAATAGGCATCGCCTCATCGACATGAAGGAACGACCATGACTCAGGACAGCCAGCTTCAGGAAGCGGTGCTCGCCGAATTCCACTGGGAACCGAGCGTCACCGCCGCCCATATCGGGGTCACCGCCAAGGACGGGGTGGTGACGCTCACCGGCCACGTGCCCAGCTACATCGAGAAGAGCGCCACCGAGCGCGCCGCCGCCCGCGTGCGCGGCGTTCGCGCCGTGGCGCAGGAGATCACGGTGGAACTGCCCGTCCACACCCGCCGCAGCGACGAGGACATCGCCCGCGCCGCGCTCGACCGGATCGCCTGGGAGGGTTCGCTGCCCGCCGATGCCATCAAGGTCAAGGTCGAGGAGGGCTGGGTGACACTGAGCGGGGAAGTTCCGTGGAATTACCAGCGGTTCGATGCGGAGCAGGTCATCCATGGCCTGCACGGTGTGGTCAACGTCTCCAACAAGATCACCATCGCACCCACGGTCAATGCCGGCGAGATCGATCGCGACATCGGCCGGGCGTTGAAGCGCGGCTGGCTGGATGAATCGACGATCCGGGTCAGCGCCGTCGATGGCCAGGTGACGCTGCACGGTACGGTCCATACCCCGGCGGAGAAATGGATCGCCGCCAGCACAGCCTGGGGCGCGCTCGGCACCAAGGCGGTGGTGAACGACCTGGTGGTCGCCGGCTGACGGGCACCGGCGGCCCGCGATCCGCAGATGTGGCACCGGCGTCGCGCAATGGCGGCGCGGGTGCTGCCCCGCGCGGGCCAACGTCACGGTCGCGGCCGAACCGCCGATCGTGCCTGTCCGATCCCCCGTTCAAGCTCCAGCACCGAGAATGGCTTGGCCAGGATGATCGCTCCGGGCACCTGGGCCAGCACGGCGCGCGGGCTGCCGGTCACATAGACATGCGCGACCGGGCCCTGCGCGAGGATACGGCGCATCGCCATCACGCCGCTGCCCTCGACCAAGCCGCCATCGACGATCATCAGGTCGGGTCGGAACCGGGCGGCGGCCTCGACCGCGTCGTCCTCGCTGCTGGCGATGGCGCAGACCTGATGCCCCATCGCGGCGAGCAATTCGGACAGGTCCAGCGCGATGATCGCATCGTCCTCGACGAGAACGATGCGCAGCGCGCCACTCACCGCCCCGCCCCGGCGTGCGGTTGGCGGGATGCCGTGGACCGAACCGACACCGCAGGCGAGGCGATTGGGCGCAGCGTCCACCGTAGATTAGGGCAGAAAAACATGATCCATTGTCCCTGGCCAGTGCCGATATGACCTCAACTGGCCACAATCGTACCAAATCCTGTCAAATATCCGATTGCGTGCGTCTGTTATAACGTACAGATGATCCGCCGATCAGTCTCGGAAAATACGCAGATGCCATATGACCATGACGGATTTTTGTTCCGTCCATGTTAGGAAATTTAGATGGCCGGGCAATCAAACGATTTGGGCGCGCTGCCACATAACGACCCGGATGGACCGGAGGTTTTGCCGCAACCGGTAACCGCCACAGGCATCCCGCCACCGCCCGCAACGTTCGCGGTGGTGGCCATCGGCACTTCGGCCGGCGGGCTGGACGCGGCATCGCGGCTGTTCGATGCGTTGACGCTGATCGCCGGCGATGCCCGGCCGGCAATGGCGTTCATTCTGATCCAGCATCTCGATCCCACCCACCCCAGCCTGCTTGCCGGATTGCTCGCCGCGCACACCGGGATGACCGTGGTCGAGGCATGCGAGGGCTGCGCGCTGGCCGCCGATCATGTCTTCGTGATCCCGCCGGGGCGTTATCTCGCGCTGGACAAGGACGGCCTGCGCCTGACCGCCGCGACGCACGCGCAGGGCGTGCGCCTGCCGTTCGATCACCTGCTGCGCTCGCTGGCGGAGACCTGCGGCGGGCGCACGGTCGCGGTGATCCTCACCGGCACCGGCGCGGATGGCAGCGCCGGCATCGGCGCGCTGAAAGCCGCCGGGGGTCGCGTGATCGCGCAGGACCCCACTGAGGCCGAATACCCCGGCATGCCGCGCAGCGCGATCGCCACGGGGCTGGTCGACCAGATCCTGCGGCTGGCCGATATCCCGGCGGCACTGGTGCGGCGGGCGCGGACGATCGCCTCGAACGGTCCCTCTCACCCGCCGGCGGCGCCAGCGGACGCCAATCCCGCCGCCGCGACAGCCGCGATTCTGGCGGAGCTGAAAGCCGCCACGGCGCAGGATTTCAGCCAGTACAAGCCCGGCACCATCGGGCGGCGGATCGCGCGACGCATGGGCCTGCTGGGCATTCGCGCGGGCGATCTGGCCGGCTATCTGATGCTGTTGCGCGCCACCCCGGCCGAGTGTGGATTGCTGGCGCGCGATCTGCTGATCAACGTCACCGGCTTCTTCCGCGATCCGGCGGTGTTCGCGATGCTGGGCGAAACGATCGTGCCCGATCTGCTGGAACGTCACCCCGCCGGGCAGGCGTTGCGCATCTGGGTGGCGGGGTGCAGCACCGGCGAGGAGGCCTATTCCATCGCCATGGTCTGCCGCGAGGCGATCGCCGCCAGCGGGCGCAGCGTCAAGTTGCAGATCTTCGCCTCGGACATCGATGCCGATGCCATCGCCGTCGCGCGCGAGGGGCTCTATACGGCCGATATCGCCGGGCCGGTGACGGCGGAGCGGCTGGCGCGGTGGTTCGTCGCCGATGAGGCCGGCTGGCGCATCGCACCGACGCTGCGCAGCGATGTGGTGTTCACCGTGCAGGATCTGCTGGTGGACCCGCCATTCTCGCGGATGGACCTGGTCTCGTGCCGCAACCTGTTGATCTATTTCAACGCCGAGGCACAGGCCAAGGCGATCCTGCTGTTCCACTTCGCGTTGTGCGAGGGCGGGGTGCTGCTGCTCGGCGCATCCGAAACGGTAGGTGCCGCCGAGGATCGCTTTGCCCCGATTGCCGAAGGCGAGCGGTTTTTCCGCCACATCGCACGCAGCCGTCCGGGCGAGCCCGGCTTTCCGTTCAGCACCAATGAGACGCTGCCACGGCTTAGCTCTACGCGGGGCGAGAGCGGCGGCCGGCCGGCCGGCCTGGCCGACCTCTGCGCCCGCGCGGTGCTGGCCGGGCATGCACCGGTGGCGGTGCTGATCAACCGCCAGCGGCAGGTGATCTATACGATGGGTGCGGTCGCGCGTTTCCTGGAGGTGGCGCCCGGCTATGCCACGCTCGAACTGCCCGCGCTGGTCTGGCCGACGGCGCGTGCCGGACTGCGGCTGGCGATCGACAAGGCGGCCGAGACCCGCGCGCGCGTCAGCACCGGGCGCGCGCGGCTGATGCGCGAGGGCGCGGCGATCTGGTTCCACATCGATGTCGAGCCGCTGCCCGATGGCGATGGCGACGTGCTGCTGGTCTGCTTCATCGAGGAGCCGACGCGCGACAGTCCCCCGGAAACGCCCGGCACCGCGCGCGAGGCCAGCCGCATCGCCGAACTCGAAAGCGAGCTGGCGGCCGCGCACATCCAGTTGCACCTCGCCATCCAGGGGCAAGAGACCGCCACCCAGGAGCAGAAGGCGATCAACGAGGAGGCGCTCTCGGTTAACGAGGAGTTCCAGTCGGCCAACGAGGAACTGCTGACCTCCAAGGAAGAACTGCAATCGCTGAACGAAGAGCTGACCGCGCTGAACAGCCAGTTGCAGGAGACGCTCGACCGCCAGCGCATCGCCTCGGACGACCTGCAGAACGTGCTCTACAGCACCAATGTCGGGACGCTGTTCCTCGATCGCGATCTGAAGATCCGGTTCTTCACCCCGGCGATCAAGGCGCTGTTCAACGTCATCCCCGGCGACATCGGCCGGCCGCTGGCCGATCTCAGCGCCATCGCGCTCGATGCCAACCTGTTGGCCGATGCGCGGCGGGTGGTTACCGGCGCCGGCAAGCCGGGCGCCGAGATCGCGTGCGAAGTGGCGGCCGGCGCGACCTGGTTCCTGCGCCGCATCTTCCCCTATCTGGCGCATGACGGGCGGGTGGAAGGCGTGGTCATCACCTTTGCCGACATCACCGAACGCAAGCAGATCGACGCCGCGCTGCAAGCCAACAAACTGGAGGCAGAGCGCGCCAACCTGGCCAAATCGCGCTTTCTGGCCGCCGCCAGCCATGATCTGCGCCAACCGCTGCAATCGTTGACGCTGCTGCAGGAACTGCTGATGCAGGCGGTGGAGGGCGAGCGGCCGAAAAAGCTGCTGGCTCGCTTTGCCCAGACGTTGCGGGCGATGGCGGGGATGCTCAATGATCTGCTGGACATCAATCAGATCGAGGCCGGCGCCGTGGCGCCCCAACCGGTGGTGTTCGCCGTCTCCGACATGCTCGAGCGGCTGCGCGGCGAGTTCGACTATATGGCGCAGGCACGCGGACTGGTGCTGCGGATGCCACATACCAGCGCGGTGATCGAGAGCGATCCGCGCCTGCTGGAACAGATGGTGCGCAACCTGCTGGGCAATGCCGTCAAGTACACCGCCAAGGGCGGCATCGTGCTGGGGTGCCGGCGGCGCGGCGACACCTTGCGGATCGAGGTCCACGATACCGGCATCGGCATCGCCGCCGACGAGTTGCACGCGATCTTCGAGGAGTTTCACCAGGTCGACAACCCCGCGCGCGAACGCAGCCGTGGCCTGGGCCTGGGGCTGTCGATCGTCCAGCGGCTGGGGCAATTGCTGGGCCATGCGGTCGATGTCCGCTCGCGGCCGGGCAAGGGCTCGATCTTTGCGATCACCGTGCCGTTGCGGGCCGTGGTCGGCGGCGCAACGGTGACGCCAGCATTTCCGCTGCCGGTGAGCTTGCCGCCGCCGAGCCGGGCCTGCAAAGTGCTGGTTGTCGACGACGATCCCGATGTGCGCGATCTGCTCGAACAGTTGCTGGTCGGCGAGGGCTATCGCGTGCGCGGGGTGTTCGATGGCGATGCCGCGATCCGCATGATGGCAACCGCCGCGATCCAGCCCGAGATCCTGCTGACCGACTATAACCTGCCCAATGGCATCAATGGGCTGGACCTGATCGGGCGACTGCGGGCGATGCGCGACCAGCCTTTGCCGGCGATCATCCTGACCGGCGATATCGCCGCCGAGACCATGACCCACATCGCCGCGGTCGATTGCGTGCGGCTGAGCAAGCCGGTCGATCCGCAGGCGCTGATCCGGGTGATCGAGCGGTTGCGCAACGACTTGCCGGCAACGCTGGCGCCATCCGCCAGCGGCGCGGCGATCTGGATCGTCGATGACGATGCCGGGATCCGCGATACCTTGCGCGATGTCCTGACGCAGGATGGCTATGTCGCGCACGCCTTCGCCAGCGCCGAGGCGTTTCTCGCCGCCTATCGCGCCGATGGCGAGGCATGCCTGCTGGTCGATGCCCACCTCGACGGGATGAGCGGGATCGAATTGCTGCGGGCCTTGCGCGCGCGCGGTGACAACGTGCCGGTGATCCTGATCACCGGCGATGGTGACATCGGCCTGGCCGTCGAGGGCATGCGGGCGGGCGCCTGCGACTTCATCGAAAAGCCGGTGGGTCGCGGCGAACTCATCGCCAGCATCATGCACGCGCTCGCCTCGGTGCACGACCAGCGTCTGATCGAGGCGATCAACGCCGATGCCGCCAGCCATGTTGCCGGCCTGACCGCCCGCCAGCGCGAGGTGATGGTGATGGTGCTCGCCGGCCACCCCAGCAAGAACATCGCCGCCGATCTGGGCATCAGCCAACGCACCGTGGAGAACCATCGCGCCGGGATCATGCAACGCATGGGGGTGCGGTCCTTGCCCGAACTGGCGCGGCTGATGCTGCGTGCAGAGGCGGCGGCCGGCGCGATCGGCCAGGCGCCATCGCCGGCCAACGCCGGGCTGGATGACCATACGCGGGTCGGGGGCGATCCACGCCCCACCGGGGACCGCTGACCGGGCTTCGCCGCGTCAGGCAAATCCGCCGACGATCTGCGAGACCAGATCGCGCAACCAGGCCAGCGCCGTATCCGACCGGTTGCGGCTGTGCCAGATCATCTCCAGCCGCAGCACCCCGGTCGACGCGCGGGTGAGGACAGCGATGTCGCCACGGTTGCGTTCCTGCTCGGCAATCCGGCGCGGCACGCAGGCCACCAGATCGGTGCGCGCAACAAGCTCGGTCGCGGTGTGTGAATCGTAGACCATCACCGGGGCATCGCCGGCGGGATCGGGATCCCATGCGGTCAAAGCCAGCGGTCCCTCCTCACCCGGCATCGATGACGCGGGAAGTGAGCGCCGGGCCGAGATCCGGACGCGCGGCAATCGCAAGATCTGCGCGAGATTGGGGGCTTTGGCGATGATCGGGTTTGTGCGCGCGGCGATCCAGACCATCTCGTCATCGAACAACGGCGCAACCGCGAACCGTGACGCCAGATCCTGCGCCACGCGGAACGCAAGATCGATGCCGCCGCCGTCGAGCATCGCGGTGCCGTCCTCGATCAAAGGCACGACTCGCAATTCCACCCGCGCCGCATCACGCCGCAGCCGCGCCAGCAACGGCGGCATCATCAACGTGCAAAAGTAGCTGCTGGCGGCGATGGTGAACCGCCGCTCGGCAGAGGCGGGATCGAACCGCAGCGGCACCAATGCCTCACGCATCTGTTGCAGGCTGGCGCGGATATCGGGAGCGATCTGTTCGGCGCGTGCCGAGGGTTGCAATCCCTGCGGCCCGCGCACGAACAGCGGATCGTCCAGCAACCGCCGCAGCCGGCCGAGCGCATGGCTCACCGCCGACTGGGTGAGCCCCAGCCGCTCGGCCACGCGCGTGACCGAGCGCAACTCCATCAACAGGTCGAAGACGCGCAGCAGGTTGAGATCGACTTCTGGCATGAATGATCTTCATGTTAGGCGTGACGAATGATCATTCGATTTATTGCAATCGCCGCCTAAACGAAAGCATACAGATGGATAAGAGCGTCGAATCATGAATGCGGACAGTGCGCCGGGCAAATTCGAGAACGCGGTCGATGCCGACCCCGATCTCCTCACCGGAATGGCCGTGTCGCCGGGTGACGACCCGGCCCCGCCATCACGCGGGCGCCGGCGGCGGCGCGCGCCTTTGCTGATCGGCGGGGTGGTGGTGGCGCTGGGCGTGGCTGCGGCGTTCTGGCTTCACGGCGGGCGCTATGAATCGACCGATGACGCCTACTTCCAGACCGGGCTGGTGAGCGTGGCGGCCAATGTCAGCGGGCCGGTCGTCGCCATCACGGTGCACGACAACCAGCGGGTCCACGCCGGCCAGATCCTGTTCCGCATCGATCCCGCCCCCTATCAGGCCGCCGTCGACGAGGCCGAGGCCGCGCTGGCCGATGCGCGCACGCAAGTGGCCGCGGTGCGCGCCGGCATCCGCCAGGGCGAGGCGGAGCTGAACGCCGCGCAGAGCCAGCTCGCCTATGCCACGGCCGAGGAAGCCCGCCAGAAGGCGCTGCTCGCCGAGGGCATTTCCTCACGCGCGCAATACGATCAGGCGCGGCTGGCGGCGCAAGTTGCCGGGCAGGCGATCGCCACCAACCGCCAGAAGAACGCCGGCACCGCGGCGCCGCTCTCGGGCGATCTCGCCACGCCGACCGACAAGGCGCCCGTCGTCCTGCGCGCGCTGGCCCAACTCGAACGCGCGCGGCTCAACCTCGGCTATACAGTGGTGCGCGCGGCGCAGGACGGCATCGTCACCAAGGTCGACCAGTTGCAGGTCGGCGACGAGGTCACCGCCGCCAAGCCGGTGTTCTCGCTGGCCGGCACCCACATCTGGGTCGAGGCGAATTTCAAGGAGAACCAGCTCGACCACATGCGCGTTGGCCAGCCGGCGACCCTGGCGATCGATGCCTTCCCCGATCTGCACTTGCGCGGTCACCTCCGCAGCTTCAGCCCGGGCACCGGCAACAGCTTTGCCCTGCTCCCCCCCGAGAACGCCACCGGCAACTGGGTCAAGGTCTCGCAACGGCTGCCGGTGGAGTTCGAGATCGACAATCCCCCCACCGACATCCCGCTCCACGCCGGGTTGAGTGTCGATGTCACGGTCGATACCGGCTATCGGCGCCACCTGTTCGGCCGGAGCGGCGCCGCCGCCGCGCCATGAGCACGAGCGCCTATCCCCCACCGGGGACGCGCATGCTGATCACCGCATCGGTGATGGCGGCGACGGTGATGAACACGCTGGACAGCACGATCGCCAACGTCGCGCTGCCGCATATCCAGGGCAGCATCGCCGCCTCGGCCGAGGAGATCAGCTGGGTGCTGACCTCCTATATCGTCGCGGCGGCGATCATCATGCCGCTGACCGGCTGGCTGGCGGGGCAACTCGGGCGCAAGCGGCTGATGCTGTGGTCGATCGTCGGGTTTACGGTGGCCTCGGGGCTGTGCGGGCTGGCGAACTCGCTGGGCGAGATCGTCGGCTTCCGGCTGCTCCAGGGGGTGTTCGGCGCGGCGCTGGTGCCGATGAGCCAGGCGATCCTCCTCGACATCAATCCGCCCGAGCGGCACGGTCCGGCGATGTCGGTCTGGGCGATGGGGGCGGTGCTGGGGCCGATCGTGGGGCCGGCGCTGGGTGGCTGGCTGACCGACAACATGACGTGGCGCTGGGTGTTCTATATCAACCTGCCGATCGGGGTGCTGGCGTTCATCGGCCTGTCGCTGTTCCTGCACGAGGCCAAGGCGCCGGCGCCGACGCGGCTGGACCTGTTCGGCTTTGCGCTGCTGGCCTTGGCGATCGGGTCGCTGCAACTGATGCTCGATCGCGGACAAACCAAGGACTGGTTCAGCTCGACGGAAATCTGCGTCGAGGCGGGCTGCGCGCTGCTGTTCGCCTATCTGTTCGTGGTCCACACGCTGACCGCGGACAAGCCGTTCATCGATCTGGGACTGTTCGCCGACACCAATTTCACGCTCGGCTGCCTGTTCGGCTTCGTGCTGGCGGTGCTGGTGTTCTCGGTGCTGGCGCTGCTGCCGCCGATGCTGGAGGGGCTGATGGGCTATCCGGTGGTGCTGACCGGGATCGTCACCGCGCCGCGCGGGGTGGGCTCGTTCGTGTCGATGACGGCGGCCGGGTTCCTGGTGAAGTGGATCGACGCGCGGCTGCTGATCCTGCTGGGCTTCGCGCTCGGGGCGATCTCGATGTACCTGATGTCCGGCTTTTCGCTGGGGATGGACACCTGGCCGATGGTCAGTTCGGGCTTTATCCAGGGATTGGGCACCGGGATGATCTTCGTGCCGCTGTCGTCGCTGGCCTTTGCCACCCTGCCCGGCCGTTATCGCAACGAGGGTACGGCGATGTACACGCTGATCCGCAACATCGGCTCGGCGATCGGCATTTCGGTGTTGCAGGCGATGACGATCCGGAACACCGCCACAGTCCATGCCCGGCTGGTCGAGGCGGTACGGCCCGACAATCCAGTGCTGGCCCGGGCCGTGCCGGGCTTCGATTTTTCCTCGCCGCTGATGCTGGCGCGGATGAATGCGGAGATCACCCGGCAGGCGACGATGGTCGGCTATATCGATGCGTTCTGGTTTCTGTTCATCGTCACCGTGGCGACGATCCCGCTGATCCTGCTGTTGCGCAAGCCTGCCAAGGCCCCCGCCGGCAGTGACGCCTCCCTGCATATGGACTGATCCCGATGCGCCTGATTCCAGTCCTGCTCCTTTCGGCGACGCTTGCCGGCTGCACCGTCGGCCCCGATTTTCGGCGCCCGGCCGCGCCGACGGCCACGGCCTATCTGGCGCCTGGCGAACAGCCCGCGGCGGCGCAGATCGGCGACGGCCCGGCGGCCGGGTGGTGGCATGCGTTCGGCTCGCCCGCGCTCGATGCGCTGGTGGCGCAGGCGATCGCCCACAACCAGAGCCTCGCCGCCAGCAACGCCACCCTCGCCGCCACCCGCGACGAGGTCCGCGCCATCGCCGGCAAGCAGTTGCCGCAAATCGATGCCAGCACGCGCATCGAGCAGGAGCAGGTCAACCTCGCCGCCTTCGGCTTCAGCGGCTCGGCTCTGGGCATTTCCAGCAATCCGGCGTTCCATCTCTATTCGGTCGGCGGCGGCATCAGCTATGACCTCGACCTGTTTGGCGGCCTGCGCCGGCAGGTCGAGCAAGCCGCCGCCCAAGCCGAGGCGCAGCAGCGCCAGACCGAGGCGGCGCACCTGACGCTGGCCGGACAAGTGGTCAATCAGGTGCTGACCATCGCCGCCATCCGCGCTCGAATCGAGGTCGAGCACGAGATCCTCGACGATGACGCGCGCACGCTCGATCTCACCCGCAAGCGCCGGGAGGCCGGCGAAGGCACGCTGGTCGAAGTGTTGAACGCGCAGGGGCAGGCGACCGCCGATCAGGCGACGCTGCCCGATCTCGACCAGCAACTGGCGGCGGCACGGCATCTGCTGGCTACGCTGGTCGGGGTGGCGCCGGCGGATCTGGGGCCAACCGAGATCGATCTCGCAAGCCTGACCTTGCCCGCCACGGTGCCGGTCACCTTGCCCTCGGCGCTGGTCCACAAGCGACCGGACATCCTGCAGTCCGAGGCCGATCTCCATGCCGCCACCGCCGCAATCGGCGTGGCGACGGCGCAGCTCTATCCCGACATCACCCTCGGCGCGACCCTGACCCAGAGCAGCCCGTCGGTCTCGAGCCTGTTCACCAACGCCTTTCGGGGTTACGATGTGTTTGCCGGGTTGACCGCGCCGATCTTCCACGGCGGCACGTTAAAGGCCCAGCGCGCTGCCGCGCTCGACCGCGCCAGGGCGGCCAGCGCGACTTATCAGCAGACCGTGCTCAACGCCTTCGGGCAAGTGGCGGACCTGCTCACGGCGTTGCAGAATGATGGCCGCCGCGTGGCCATGCAGCGCGAGGCCGATGCGGTGGCGACCCACTCATTGCAACTGTCGCGCCGCAGTTTCGCGGTGGGGAACAGCGGCATCCTGCAGGTGCTCGATTCCCAGCGGTTGTCGCAACGCGCGCGTTCGGATCTGGTCATGGCGCGTGCCACCCAGATCCTCGATGTGGCGCGGCTCTATGTCGCCACCGCCGGCGGGTGGACCGACGACACCCTGACCACCGCATCGCCGCCGGCAAAGCTGGCAGGCTGATCGGTCCGGCGTGAACACATAGTCCACCGGCCGCCAGCGCCCCCCCCGTCTGGGAGCCGAGCGAGGTGGCGGCGATCGGGGTTTTCGCGGGGGCGCCTCAAGCGTCAATCGAGGCAGGTGCGCGCTTATGCCGGGGCGTTGACCGCCTCGATCAGCGCGAGCGCCGCCGCGAACGAGGAGCCGGGGTTCTGGCCGGTGATCAACAGACCGTCGCGCACCACATAGGAACCCCAGTCCGGCCCGCGCGAATAGATCCCGCCGTTAGCCTTCAGCATGTCCTCGACCAGGAAGGGCACAATGTCGGTCAGGCCGACCGCGTCCTCCTCGGTGTTGGCAAAGCCGGTGACCCGCTTGCCCTCGACGAGCGGGCGGCCATCGGCGGCCTTGACATCGCGCAGCACGCCCGGCGCGTGGCAGACGAGGGCGACCGGCTTGTCGGTGGCGAAGAAGCGCTCGATCAGCGCGATCGAGGCGGCATCCGCTGCCAGGTCCCACAGCGGGCCATGGCCGCCGGGATAGAACACGGTGTCGAAATCATCGGCCGAGACAGTGTCCAGCCGGACAGTGCTGGCCAGTTGGGCGGTTGCGACAGGGTCGGCCTCGAAGCGGTGGGTGGCGTCGGTCTGGAAGGCGGGCTCGTTGCTCTTGGGGTCGAGTGGCGGCTGGCCGCCCTTGGGCGATGCCAGCGTGATGACGGCGCCTGCGTCCTTGAAGGCATAGTACGGGGCGGCGAGTTCCTCGAGCCAGAAGCCGGTCTTGCGGCCGGTGTTGCCCAGCGTGTCGTGCGAGGTGAGGACCATCAGGACGTTCATGTGCATTTCTCCGATTAGACTGGTCGTCTTTAGATGAGGGCCGACGGGTTGATCGGCCCGGCTGGCGAATGCCGGGATAGCCTGATCTAGACCGGTCGTCTAGAGCGTATTTACGTTGGGCAGCATTTTTGCGTGCGGCGATACCAGGATCGCAAGTTTGGGGCAGACTCTATCGGCATGCATCACCAAATGCCCATCTAGACGACTGGTCTATCTGGATGTATGAAATGCACATGACAGTCACCGCTCTCGACAAGGACACCCGCTCCGTCATCCTCGCCACCGGCCAGGCGATCATGAGCCGCAAGGGCTTTTCCGCCGTCGGCCTGACCGAGCTCCTGACGCAGGCCGGGGTGCCGAAAGGCTCGTTTTACCACTACTTCGCCTCGAAAGACGCATTCGGCGAGGCGATGCTGGCGGCCTATTTCGCCGATTACCATGCCGAGATGGACGCGCTGTTCGCCCGCCCGGGCCTCACCGTGGCCGAGCGGCTGATGCTGTATTTTGCCAACTGGCGAGAGGCGCAGGGCGCGATGGAGTGCCAGGGCCGGTGCCTGGCGGTCAAACTGGGCGCGGAGGTGGCCGATCTCTCGGAACCGATGCGCCTCGCGCTGAAGGCCGGCACGGGCGGCATCATCGAACGCCTCGCCGGGGCGATCGAGCGCGGCGTGGCCGAAGGCGCGCTGCACATCGCGGCGCCGGCCGACGCCATCGCCGCCGCGCTCTATCACCAGTGGCTGGGCGCCAGTGTGATGGTCAAGATCCTGCGCCGGCAGGAGCCATTCGACACCGCAAACCAGGCCACCCGACACATGTTGGGCATTGCCGGGGATTGATCGCAACCAGCGGCCAAAACGCCCCGCGCGCGACGGGGTCGGCCCCTCGAATGCCTGAACGGATCGCCCGCGTCCGGCCCAGACGCTCTCATTTTTCGATCATCGGGTGCGTTTAACGGCAATGGACGAACCGGATCTCCGCCGATACCCCTAAGCGCCATCGGCATGGTCCAAGACAGGACCGATGGAGCGCGGTTGCCGGCCGCTGGGTTACGACAGTTCGACGCGGCGACATCCCTCTTGTCGGCTTGCGGGAAACATCGGGTGCGATGGTTTGCCGGGGTGGCTCTCACCCCGGGCGGATTTGCGACGGCGGGGGCAGTCAAAGCGTGGGAAATCCGGGTGATACGGACAACAGGGCCAGCTTGCGCCACCGGTTGGCGCTGGTGGCGGTGGGCTGCGCGGCGCTGGCGGCATCGGCGCTGGCCCGGGGCGAGGCCCCCGCGCCTACTCCCGTTGTACCGGCACAGTTCCTCGATGATCACTGCGCGCGGTGCCACAACGACGAAGACAAAGTCGCCGGCCAGTCGTTCGAGGACCTGCAAGCCAGCGACACCGCCCATGGCCTGCACGCCGATCAGTGGGAGGCGATCCTGCGCAAGGTCGGCCATGGCGAGATGCCACCCGCCGACAAGCCCCAGCCCGATCCCGCCGCGCGCGCGCAGTTCGTCCATGCGCTGGCGGCGGCGCTCGATGCCCATGCGGCGGCGCACCCCGATCCCGGCCACGCCACGCTGCGCCGGCTGAACCGGGTGGAATATGCCAATGCGGTGCGCGATCTGCTGGGCCTCGCGGTCGATGTGCATCGCGATCTGCCGCAGGACAATTCGGGCTACGGGTTTGATAATGTCGCCGATGTGCTGTCGGTCTCACCGACGCTGATGGACCGTTATGTGGCCGTGGCGGGCAAGATCGCGCGGATGAGCCTTGGCGTTGGCCCGGTGCGGCCGGCAGTCACGGCGTTCGCGGTGCCCAAGGACGGCTCGATCATGAACGGCGGGCGGCCGGCGTTCAACCAGCGCGAGAGCGATGCCCTGCCGCTGGGATCGCGCGGCGGCGGGGCGTTTGATTACTACGCGCGCGCCGATGGGCTTTATGACATCAGCGGCTGGCTGAACGCCAACACCAACAACGAGACCGACCGCCTGCCCGAAGACCGCGTGACGTTGCGGGTGCCGATGACGGCGGGGGCGCATGTCGTGGGGTTGTCGTTCCGCCGCGTGCTGGCGCCGGACGAGACGGTGGAGACGCTGCGCAACGATCTGGATAAAGTGCCGCTGCCGCTCGATCCGCCGGTGATGCTGCCAATGGACGTGTCGGTCGACGGCGCGCGGGTGGGCACGGTGCAGGTGCCGTCATACCGGCTGTCGCCGCGCTATTCGCAGCGCAATTTCCCGCGCGACGTGCAGGAGATCGACGTTGCCGGGCCTTATGCCGCTGCCGGGCCGGGGGATACGGCCAGCCGACGCCGGATCCTGATCTGCCACCCCGCGTCTGCGGCCGAGGAAACACCCTGTGCGCGGCGGGTGATTGCCACGTTGGCCCAGCGCGCGTGGCGTGGGCCGGTGGCGTCAGGCGATCTGGCGCCGGTCCTGCGGATCTATGCGGAAGGGCGCGAGGGGGCGGATTTCGATCACGGCATTGCGGCGGCGGTGGAAGCGATCCTCGTCTCCCCGCGTTTCCTGTTCGTTGCCGAGCATGATCCCGCCGGGATGGCGCCGGGGACGGTCCATCCGCTGGGCGATCTGGAGCTGGCGACGCGGCTGTCGCTGTTCCTGTGGAGTTCGATCCCCGACGATGCGTTGTTGCGCATGGCGGAGAGCGGGCGGCTGCACCAGCCGCGCGTGCTCGATGCCCAGATCGCGCGGATGCTGGACGATCCGCGCGCCCGCGCGCTGACCGAGAATTTTGCCGGCCAGTGGCTGTACTTGCGCAATCTGGAACAGCAGCGGCCCGATCCGGCGGTGTTCCCGCGCTTCGACACGCACTTGTGCGCGGCGATGGCGCAGGAGACCAACCTGTTCTTCGCGCATGTCGTGGCCGAGAACCGCCCGATCACCGATTTCCTGAACGCCGACTACACCTTCCTCAACCAGCGGCTGGCCGAGCATTACGGTATCCCCGGCGTCACCGGGCCGGCGTTCCGCATGGTGAAGCTCGATCCGGCGTGGCATCGCGGCGGCTTGCTGGGCCAGGCGAGCATCCTCACCGTCACCAGCTATGGCAACCACACCAGCGTCGTCAAACGCGGCAAGTGGATCATGGAGAACCTGCTCGCCGCCGCGCCGCCGCCGCCGCCCGCCAACGTGCCGGCGCTGCGCGAGAGCGTGAACGGCCGCATGATGACCGCGCGCGAGCAACTGGAAATGCACCGCGCCGATCCGGCCTGCGCCGGCTGCCACGTGCGGATGGACCCGCTGGGCTTCGCGCTGGAGAACTTCGACGGCATCGGCGCCTGGCGCACCCGCGATGCCGGCGAGGTGATCGACGTTGGCGCGCATCTGCCCGTTGGCACCAATTTCGCCGGGCTGGCCGGGCTGCGCCAGATCCTGATGGACCGCCGCGACCAGTTCACCGAGGCCTTTACCGAGCGGCTGATGATCTATGCCCTCGCGCGGGGGATCGGCCCGCAGGACCGGCCCGAGATCCGCGCCATCGCCCATGCGGCGGCGTTGGACGGCTATCGCATCCGCACGATCATCCGCGGCATCGTCTTCAGCGATGCCTTCCGCCTGCGCAAAAGCCCCGAGGCCGCACCCGCGACGGCCCTGACCATGAGGGATCGCCCATGATGCTGCCCCGCAAGCCCCTTCCCCGGCGCACGGTGCTGCGCGGCCTTGGCATCGCGATCGCTTTGCCGATGCTGGAGGCGATGGCCCCCGCCGCCCGCGCAATGGACGCCGCCGCGCGGCCAAAGCGGCTCTCGGTGTTCTACACGCCCAACGGCATGATGATGGACCAGTTCCGCCCCGCCGCGCCGGGGTCATTGGCGGGGCTGCCGCCGATCCTCGCGCCGCTGGAGCCGTTTCGCGAACGGATCGCGGTGGTGACCGGGCTGGGTCACCCGATGGCGGCGGCGATGGGCGACCGCCCGGCGGGGCATGGGCGATCGTGCCCGGCCTTCCTCACCGGCACGCATGTCCGCCAGACCGAAGGCAGCGACATCCGCTGTGCGGTCTCGGTGGATCAGGTCTATGCCAAATGGCTGGGCGAGGCGACGCCCTTGACCTCGATCGAGACCGGCATCGATCAGGCGAGCCTGCTGGGCAGTTGCGACATCGGTTATTCGTGCGCCTATACCAATGGCATCTCGTGGCTGAGCCCGACGGTGCCGCTGCCCGTCACCGCCAACCCGCGCGACCTGTTCGAGCGATTGTTCGGCGATGGCGATGCCGGGGATGATCGCGCCGCCATGCTGCGCCAACAGGCCAGCATCCTCGATTACGTGCGCGACGATACCGCGCGGCTCTCGGGCCAACTGGGCGCGGCGGATCGCCACAAGCTCGACGAATTCCTCGAGGCCACGCGCGATGTCGAGCGGCGGATCCAGCGCACCACCGGCACCCAGACAGCACCGATGGCGGCGCCCGCCGGCATCCCCGATTCCTTCGACGAGCACGTGCGGCTGATGATCGACCTCCAGATCCTCGCGCTGCAGGGGGACACCACCCGCGTTGCGAGTTTCATGATCGGGCGCGAGATTTGCAACCGCACGTATCCCGAGATCGGCGTGCCCAATTCGCACCACATGCTCAGCCACCATGGCCACAATCCGGAGAAGATGGCCAAACTGGCGCTGATCAACCGCTATCACATGACCTATTTCGCCTATCTGCTGAAGCGGCTGGGCGAGACGCATGACGGCGCGGCGACGCTGCTGGACACGACTCTGGTGCTGCGCGGATCGGCGTTCGGCGATTCCAACGAGCATGACCATATGGACCTGCCGGTCATCCTGGCGGGCGCGGGGGTGCGCGGCGGGCAGCATGTGACCTTTGCGCATGGCACGCAGATGTCGAACCTGTTGCTCGCGGCGCTGCAGACGCTGGGCGTGCCGGCGACCTCGTTTGGCGACAGCACCGGGCCGCTGGAGGGGGTGTTCCTTGCGTAAGGCGCTGCTGTTGCTGTTGCTGGCGCTGGTCGCCCAGCCGGCGTGGGCCGATGCCGATGCCACGCTGCGTCAGGCGCTGACCGATGGCGATGCGCCGCACGTCGAGGCGGCGCTGGCCGCAGGCGCCGGGCCGAACCGGCGCGGTGATTTCGGCGCCAGCCCTTTGGCGCTGGCGGTTTACAGTCAGAACCCCGATCTGGTCGCGGCGCTGTTGAAGGCCGGCGGGCATCCCGATCTGGCCGATATCGATGGGGTCACGCCGTTGGGCCTCGCCTGCGAGCTGGGCAATGGCGAGACGGTCGGGCGGTTGCTCGATGCCCATGCCGGGCTGGCCGCCACCCGCGCCGATGGCGTGACGCCGCTGGCGATCTGCGCGCGCTTTGCCGGGGCGGAGACCGTGGCGCGGATGCTGGCGATGGGCGCGGCGGCTGATCCGGTCGATGCGCGTGGCCAGACACCGCTGATGTGGGCGGCCAGCGCCGACCAAGCCGACAGCGTCACCGCGCTGCTGATGGCCGGGGCCGATGCCAACCGGCGCTCGACGGGTGGGTTCACCCCGCTGGCCTTTGCGATCAAGAGCGGGCGGACCGATGCCTTGCGCGCGTTGCTGGCCGCCGGTGCGCGCGAGGACTGGCGCGGGCCGGAGAACACCTCCGCGCTGCAACTGGCGCTTTATCAAAAGGCGTGGGCGGCGGCCGGGCTGATCCTCTCGCGGATGGCCGATGCCAGACCGGCGCTGGCCGAGCGCGACCGCGAGGGGCGGTTGCCGCTGCACGTTGTCGCGGCGGCGGGGGATGAGAGCTTGGTGGCGCAGATGCTGGCGCACGGGGCGGATGCCAATGCGTTGACGGGGCCCTCGCGGATCACCTGGGTGACCGAGGCCAACTTCGGCATTGCGCCGCCGCCAGTGCCGCCGACGCCGGCTTTGCTGATCGCGGCCGCGCATGGCCATGCCGGAGCGATGAAGCTGTTGCTGGCGGCCGGGGCGGACCCACATTTCGTGGCCGCAGATGGCACCAACGTCGTGCTGGCGGCGACGCGTGGCGGGTCGGTCGCGGCGCTGGAGATGGCGCTGACCATCGCACCCGATGCCAATGTCGCCGATGCCATGGGCACCACGCCGCTGCACATTCTGGCGGGTGGGCTGGCCACTTCGGTGCCGCATGAACAGCGCCTCGCGATGCTGCGCCTGCTGGCGGCGCATGGTGCGCGGGCGGATATCCCTAACCGCCCCGCCGGCTTTGGCGAGAAGGGCGCAACCGTCCGCACGCCCCAGACCGCCGCGCAAGTCGCCGCCGATGGCGTCACCGAGGTGCGCGCCGATTTCGAGGCGGTGTTCCCGCCTGCCCCCCATTCCTGACCTTCACGCAAAAGGACGTTGCCCTTCATGTCTCACAGACTGCTTCGCCGCCTGCCCCTGGGCCTTGCCGCCGGGGTGCTTGCCACCGCCTTGATGATCGCCGGCGGGCACGGCCCGGCCCTTGCCGCGGGGGCAGATGGGCAGGCCGCGATCCTCGCCCGGCAAGCCGGCTTCAAGAAAATGGGCGGCGCGATGAAGGCGCTGAACGCGCAAATCAAGAGTGGCACCCCCGACAAGACGGCCATGGCCGCCGCTGCAGCCACCATTCTTGACACCGCACGCGGCCAGGGCGCCCTGTTCCCGCCGAACAGCGGCGCCTCGGCCGGCATCAAGACCGATGCCCTGCCCGCAATCTGGGCCAACAAGGCCAAGTTCGATGGCAGCATGACCGCCCTGGTGGGCGAGGCGGGCAAGCTCGTCGCCACGGTCCATGCCGGCAACGATGCCGCCATCGCCGCGCAGACCAAGGCCGTGGGCGACACCTGCAAGTCCTGCCACCAGCAGTTCCGGCAGGACACCTGATGCCTGCCGGCGTGCGCGTATGGGATGCGCCGGTCCGGCTGTTTCACTGGGGGCTGGTGGCGCTGATCGGCTGTTCGTGGTGGACCGGGCGCGCCCACGCGATGGATGGACACCGGCTGTCCGGCTACGCGATCCTGGGGCTGGTGGTGTTTCGCGTGTTCTGGGGCTTTGCCGGGCCGCGCACGGCGCGTTTTGCCGATTTCGTCCGGGGACCGCGCGCGGTGCTGGCCCATGCGCGGCGCATGTCCGCCACGCATCACCGGCCCGGGCACAATCCCGTCGGCGGGTGGAGCGTGGTGTTGATGCTGGGGGCGCTGGCGGTGATGGTGTCCGCCGGACTGTTCGCGGTGGATGTCGATGGGCTGGAATCCGGGCCATTGTCCGATTGGCTCAGTTTCGATGCCGGGCGACAGGCCGCGCATATCCACGCCTTCATGTTCAATGTGTTGCTGGGGCTGATCGGGTTGCATGTGGTGGCGATCATCGTCCATCGGGTGTGGCTGGGGCACGATCTGGTGCGGCCGATGATCACCGGGCGCAGTCACGATGCGCCGGCGGATGGGGGTATCGCGCCGGCGGCCCGGTGGCGGCTGGCGGTGGGTGCGGCGCTGGCGGTGGGGGTGGGCTGGGCTGCGGCGCACGGCTTCTTTCTGACCGCGCCGCCCGCTTGACGCCGGCTGCCCAACCGCCCTGTTTTTTGCAACGATACGTTCCGATCATTGCGTTGGCCCGACACGGCCAATGCAGGCATGGATGACGCAGATCGGGGGATCGGGACCTTGCAGCACCTTATTTTCTGCGCGGCGCTCCGGCGCGGGCCTGCCTGCCGCCACGCGGCGGAGGCTGGAACGCACCCCCGCGTGGCGGTCGCACCGCCGCTCAAGCACCGGGATATGATATGAACCAGACACAGGAGGCCAGGATCGAGCGCCTTTTCCACCTCGCCGAACGCGGCACCACGGTCCGCACCGAAGTGCTGGCCGGATGCACCACGTTTTTGACGATGGCCTATATCGTGCTGGTGAACCCGGCGATCCTGGGCCAGGCCGGGCTGCCCGTGGCGGCGGTGGCGGCGGCGACGTGCTTTGCCGCGGCGTTTGGCTCGATGCTGATGGGGGTGGTGGCGAATACGCCGCTGGCGCTGGCGCCGGGCATGGGGCTGAACGCCTATTTCAGCTTTACCGTGGTGCAGCAGATGCATGTGCCTTGGCCGGTGGCGCTGGGCTGCGTGATGATTTCGGGCGTGGCGTTTCTGGTGCTGACGCTGACGGGCGTGCGGCAGATGATCGTCGCGGTGATCCCGCATTATCTGTTCGCGGCGGTGGCCGGCGGCATCGGGCTGTTCATCGGCTTTATCGGGCTGAAGGACGCGGGGATTGTCGTGGCCAACCCGGCGACGTTTGTGGCGCTGGGCAATCTGCGCGCGCCGGGGCCGGATCTGGCGCTGTTCGGTCTGCTGCTGATCGCGGGGCTCAGTGTGTGGAACGTGCGCGCGGCGATGCTGATCGGCATCGTGGTGACGACGCTGGTGGGCTGGGCATTCGGCCTCGTCTCGGTCTCGCCCCAGCCTTACAGCCTCACCGCGCTGACCGGCACCGCGTTCAAGCTCGACCTGCCCGGCGTGTTCGGGATGAGCGGGAAGCACGGACTGGGCCTGATCGAGATCCTGTTCGTGTTCCTGTTCGTCGATCTGTTCGACAACATCGGCACGCTGGTCGCCGTCACCAAGCGCGCCGGGCTGATGGACAAGGACGGGCGGATCGGCAACCTCAACCGCATCCTGATTACCGATGCCATCGCCACCATCGTCGGCTCGCTAGCGGGGACGAGCACGGTGACCAGCTATGTCGAGAGCGCCGCCGGGGTGCAGGCGGGTGGGCGCACGGGGTTGACCGCACTGGTGACGGGGGGATTGTTCTTCCTCACCATGTTCGTGGCGCCTTGGGCGCAACTGGTGCCGCTGGCGGCGACGGCGCCGGCGCTGATCGTGGTGGGCGGGCTGATGCTGCTGCCGCTGGCCGAGATCGTGTGGGACGATCCGTTGTCCGGCATTCCGGCGTTCCTGACCGTGGCGATGATCCCGCTGACGTTCTCGATCGCCAACGGGCTGGCGTTTGGCATCACCGCCCATGCCGCGTTGAAACTGGTGCGCGGGCGGGTTGAGCGGTCGGACTGGTTCCTCTATCTGCTCGCCGGGCTGTTCGTGCTGCGCTTTGCGTGGATGAGCGCGGCGTGACGGTCAGGTTCCTCCTCGATGGCGAGGTCGTGGCGCTGGCGGATGTCGCCGCCGAGGACACGCTGCTCGATCTGCTCCGCACGCGGTTACGGCGCACCGGCACCAAGGAAGGTTGCGCCGAAGGCGATTGCGGGGCCTGCACGGTGCTGGTCGGCACGCTGGCCGGAGATGGCGTAGTGTGGCGCGCGCTCAACGCCTGCATCCTGCTGGTGCCGATGCTGCACGGCAAGGCCTTGTTGACAGTAGAGAGTCTGAATGGGGCCGGCGTGCAACGGACGATGGCGACGAATGGCAGTTCGCAGTGCGGGTTCTGCACGCCGGGGTTCGTCATGTCGCTGCATGGGCGGGCGATCGGCGCGGTGGGGGCGAAATTGCCGGTGGCCGATGTGCTGGCGGGCAACTTGTGCCGGTGCACGGGGTATGGGCCGATCCTGGCGGCGGCTCCCGAGGCCGGGGTGGAGGCGCGCGAGGATGCGGCGCTAGTCACGGCGCTGCGGGCGCTGGCGGGCGAGGAGACGGTGGCGGGCGGCACGTCCGAGCGGCCTTGGTTCATCCCCCGCACGGCGGCGGCGTTGGCAGATCTGTTGGCCGCGCACCCCGAGGCGCGGCTGGTGGCGGGGGCCACCGATGTCGGCCTCTGGGTAACCAAGCGGCTGCAAACGCTGGGCACGGTGATCTTCGTCGGTGACATCGCCGATCTCGCCACCATTGTGGAAACCGACGATGCGCTGATCGTGGGCGCGACGGTGCGCTATGCCGATGCCCATGCGGCCTTCGCGCGGCTCCACCCGGACTTGGGCGAACTCACGCGGCGGATCGGCGGGCTGCAGGTTCGCAACGGCGGCACGGTGGGCGGCAACATCGCCAATGGCTCGCCGATCGGCGACGGGCCGCCGGCGTTGATCGCCTTGGGAGCCATGCTGACATTGCGCTCGGCCGACGGGCGGCGGACGATGCCGCTGGAAGACTATTTTCTCGCCTATGGCCGGCAGGACCGCCAACCGAGCGAGTTCGTGGAGAGCATCACGATCCCCCGCCCTGGCCCCGACGATGTGGTGCTGATCGCCAAACTCTCCCGCCGTTTCGATAGCGACATCTCGACCGTGCTCGGCGCCTTCCGCCTCACCTTGGCCGATGGACGGATCACCACCGCGCGCATCGCCTTCGGCGGCATGGCGGCCACCCCGAAGCGCGCGTCGGCCTGCGAGGCGGCTTTGATCGGCCAGCCATTGGACGCCGCCACCGTGGCGCGCGCCGAGGCAGCTTTGGCGCAGGATTTCACCCCACTGACCGATGTGCGCAGTTCCGCCGACTATCGCCTCAAAGCCGCCGGGGGGCTGCTCAGGCGGCTGTGGCACCAGGCGCAGGGCCATGCCGTCTCGGTGCTGGAGGTGGAGCATGGCTGAAGCCGGCACCTCCCGCCCGCACGACAGCGCCCACCTCCACGTCACCGGCGCGGCGCGCTACATTGACGACGAATCCGAACCGGCGGACCTGCTGCATCTCGCCTTCGGCCTCTCTGCGCACGCCCACGCGCGGATCACCGGCATGGACTTGGCCGCCGTGCGCGCCGCGCCGGGGGTGGTGGCCGTGCTGACCGCCGCCGATATCCCAGGCGTCAACGACATCAGCCCCATCGCCCACGACGACCGCGTGCTGGCCGATGGCGAGGTGATCTGGCTGGGCCAGCCGCTGTTCCTCGTCGCCGCGACCAGCCGCCATGCCGCGCGGGCGGCGGCGCGGATGGGGCGGGTGGACTATGAACCACTGCCCGCGCTGCTGACCATTGCCGAGGCGCAGGCCGCCGAGTCCTTCATCGAACCCACCCAGCGCATGGCGCGCGGCGATGCCGAGGTCGCGCTCGCCGCCGCGCCGCACCGGCTGAGTGGGCGGTTCGCACTGGGTGGGCAGGATCACTTCTACCTTGAGGGGCAGATCGCGCTGGCCCGCCCCGGCGAGGACGGCCAGGTCCACATCCTCAGCTCCACCCAGCACCCCAGCGAGGTCCAGCACCTCGTCGCCCACGTGCTCGATCGGCCTTCCAGCGACGTGACCGTGGAAGTACGCCGGATGGGCGGCGGCTTTGGCGGCAAGGAGACTCAGCCCGCGCTGTTCGCCGCCGCCGCCGCGCTGGTGGCAACCGTCACGGGCCGCCCCGCCAAGTTCCGCTGCGACCGTGACGACGACATGGTGGTCACCGGCAAGCGGCACGACTTCGCCGTCAATTATGACGTGGGCTTCGATGACGATGGCCGGTTGCGCGGGCTGCGGCTGATGCTCGCGTCGCGGTGCGGGGCAACCATGGACCTCTCGCCCAGCATCAACGACCGCGCGATGTTCCATGCCGACAACTGCTACTTCATCCCCGATGTCGAGATCCTCTCCGAACGGCTGCGCACGCATACCGTTTCGGCGACGGCATTTCGCGGGTTCGGCGGCCCGCAAGGGATGCTGGCGATCGAGCGGGTGATGGATGCCGTAGCCGCGCATCTGGGGCGCGATCCGTTGGCGGTGCGGCTGGCTAACCTCTATGGGCCGGGGCGCGACATCACCCCCTATGGCATGCGGGTGGAGGACAACATCGCCCCGCAACTGATCGCCCGGCTGCGCGCCGATGCGGATTATGACGCGCGGCGGGCCGAAATCGCGCGTTGGAATACGGCCAATCCGGTGCTGAAAAAGGGCATCGCGCTGACCCCGGTGAAGTTCGGGATCAGCTTCACCTCGCTGCACCTCAATCAGGCCGGCGCGCTGGTGCATGTCTATGCCGATGGCTCGATCCAGTTGAACCACGGCGGCACCGAAATGGGGCAAGGCCTGCACACCAAGGTGGCGCAAGTGGTGGCCGATGTGTTCGGCGTGCCGCTGGGGCAGGTGCGGATCACCGCCACGCGCACCGACAAAGTGCCCAACACCTCGGCGACGGCGGCATCGGCGGGGACGGACCTCAACGGCATGGCGGCGTTCAACGCGGCGCAGACGATCCGTGCGCGGTTGGTGACCTTTCTGGCGGGCGTGGCCAACTGCGCGGAGGCCGATGTGCGGTTCGAGGCCGGCGCGGTCCATGCCGGTGACACCCAGCTGACGTTCGCCGAAGTCTGCCGCAAGGCCTATTTCGCGCGGATTTCGCTCTCCTCCACCGGGTTCTACGCCACGCCCGATCTGCACTACGACCGCGCCACGCACACCGGCCGGCCGTTCTACTATTTCGCCTATGGCGCGGCGGTGGCCGAGGTGGTGATCGACACATTGACCGGCGAGCACCGGGTGCTGGCGGTGGACATCCTGCATGACGTGGGCCGCTCGCTGAACCCGGCGATCGACAAAGGCCAGATCGAGGGCGGCTTTATCCAGGGCCAGGGCTGGCTGACCACAGAGGAACTGGTGTTCGACGCCAAGGGCCGGCTGCTGACCCACGCGCCCTCGACCTATAAGATCCCTACGGCCTCCGACCGCCCGGCGCGGCTGAATATCGCGCTGTGGGATGGCGAGAACACGCGGCCGACGATCCATCGCTCCAAGGCCGTGGGCGAACCGCCGCTGATGCTGGGGATCTCGGTGTTCAGCGCGATCACCCAGGCGGTGATGGCGGCACGGGGGGGCGCGTCGCCCGATCTCGATGCCCCCGCCACCTGCGAGCGGATCCTGCGCGCGGTGGGCGAAGGCGGCGCATGATCGAATGGATCGAGACGCTGCGGCGGTTTGCCCCGGCGGAGCCGGGGTTGCGCCAGATCGCCCCCGCCGAGCCAGTGGCGATGGTCAGCGTGCTGGCCACCGAGGGTTCCGCGCCGCGCGGGGCGGGCACGCGGATGTTGGTCACGCGCGAGGCGACACACGGCACCATCGGCGGGGGCCGGCTGGAATGGATGGCCACCGGGCAAGCGCGCGAGATCCTGAGCCAGTCGCCCGGCAGTTGGCGCGTGCAGGACTATCCGCTGGGGCCGTTGCTGGGGCAATGCTGCGGGGGACGGGTGCGGCTGCTGGTGGAGCATGTCGATCCGGCGCGGCTGGGCTGGCTGGCGGATGCCGATCGGGGTGGCGTGTTGGTGACGCGGCTGGGCGACGGCGGGTTGGAGCGCGTGGTGGTTACCGATGCACCGGTGGTACCGCTGCCGGCGCGGGGGGATCGGCCCGGCCCCGGCGCGGTGCTGGCCGAGGCTTTGGCCGATGACGCCTGCCCGTTGTGGCTGTTTGGCGCGGGGCATGTGGGGCAGGCGATCGCCGCCCATGCCGCGCGGTTGCCCTTGCGGCTGGCGTGGTTCGACACGCGGGCGGATTTCGCGGAGCATCCCGGCGTAACGGTGGTTGACGCGGAAGCGATCGCCGATTGCGTGGCCGAGGCGCCCGCCGATGCCGCGATCGTAATCCTCACCCACGATCACGGGCTGGATTACCGGCTGACGCTGGCGGCGCTGCGCCGGCCGCCGGTGGCGTTTGTCGGCCTGATCGGATCGGCCACGAAGCGGGCGCGGTTCCGGGGCCGGCTGGCGCGCGATGGGATCGATGCCGCCGGCCTGGCCCGGCTGACTTGCCCGATCGGCATGCCGGGGATCACCGGCAAGGCGCCGGACGTGATCGCCATCGCGGTTTTGGCGCAATTGCTGCAACTATCCTTGCCGCAACGGCCTGCCACCGGCACGGAGCGGGCGGAAGCACCTCGTGCTGAACCGTGCGTCGTCTGGCGATAAGTCGGCCTCAGGCCTCGGTCTCGTCCGCATCGGGGGTGCCCAGTTCGGCAAACCGGTTCTGGATGTCGGTGAGCACGATATCCGCCGCATAGGAGGTCGACCGCGAGGTGGCGGTGCACAGCGCCAGCGTCATCGGCTTCAGCACCGGCTCGCGGATGGGGGTGAAGGCCAGCAGCCCCTTCTCCACCTCGCTCGCCACGTCCAGCGAGGTGAGGATGCCGATCCCCGCCCCCTGCAGAATCAACGAGATGATCATCTGGATGTTGTTCGAGACCACCTTGCGTTCGAGCGGCATCTGCGAAATGCCCTCCAACACGGTGGCCCGCTGATAGACCATCAGCGGCGGCGCGGCCAGGATCATTGCCTCGCCCTGGCAGGCCGAAAACCGCGCCGCGCGCATCTGGCCGATGGGGTGATCGGGCAGCGTGATGAACCCCAGGCTGACATCGGCAAAGGCGCGCACCGTCAGGTCGCGAATCGATTGCGGCTCGAAACAGATGCCGAAATCGACATCGCCGCGGGTGATCGCCGAACGGATCGCATCGCTGCCCATCACATGCAGCGCGATCGAAATGCCCGGATAGCGCTGCTGCACCGCCAGCACGATGCGCGGGATGAACCCCTTGGTCAGCGCATCGATGATCGCGATATCGACATGGCCGCGCTTCAATCCACGCAAGTCGGCGATCTGCGCGCGGACTTCCGCCAGATTCTTGTTCCAGCGACCGCCCGCCGCCATCATGATCTCACCTGCCGCGGTCAGCCGCAGCCCGGTGGGCAACCGCTCGAACAGCGGCATGCCCAGTTCGGCCTCCGCGTTCAGGATCTGGCGATCGATCGCCGAGGCGGAGACGTGCAACTCGTCCGCCGCCTTGCGGATCGAGCCAAGCCGGCCGACCGCCATGAAGTAACCAAGGAATCTGGAAAACGTCGGCACGACCCACTCTCTTTTTTGCAACGCAGCGTCAAATTCATTGCGTTTGCTCAGCAAAGGTCAAGTCCTAAGCTACGGTACATATTTCGCAGGGGGATCAAAAGTGTATCAGCGAGGGGCGCATTGATCGTCCAGGGCCGGGTGGCCGCGCGCATCGTCGCGCTGGCGTGCCTTGCGGCCATTCCTTTTGCGGCCGGTGCCGCCGGGATTCCCACCGCCGCGCGTGAGGCGAAAGTGGCGGCGATCTTCGATTCGGCCGCGCAAAGCCCCGAACGCCTGCGTCTGTTTCTGCGCCAGATGCCCAAGGGTGGCGATCTGCACAATCATCTGGGCGGCGGCATCTATGCCGAGGATTTCCTGCGCTGGGCGGCGGCCGACGGCCTGTGCGCCGCCGGCACCGCGCTGGTGCCCCCGCCCTGCCCGGCGGGTCAGACCATCGCCAGCATCATCGAGCATCAGCCCGAAGCCTATGCCCGGCTGGTCGATGCTTTCTCGACCCGTGGCTGGCAGCAGGGGGTAGGGCGCGACACCGTATCGGGGCATGACCAGTTTTTCGCGACATTTGAAAAATTTGGTCCCGCCGCGCGTGGGCACAATGCCGATGCCATAGTGCTGGCCCGTCGCGCCGCCGACGACGACAGGCTGAGCTATCTCGAGCTGGATCACAACCCCACGGCGCTGGACAACGATGCGCTGGCCGTGCCCGCCACGCCGCTGGACGCGGCCGGGCTGGCCGACCGCTATGCGCGCGACTTGCCGGGCATTGACGCCGTGGTGGAGCGTGCCAGAGCCGAAATCCGCGCCGACGAGGCAAAAGTGCGCGCGGCGCTGGGCTGCGACGGGCCGCATCCGGAGGCGGCCTGCGCGGTGGGTGTGCGTTACATGACCTATGCCTTGCGGGCGATGCCGCCGTCGGTGGTGTTCCGGCAACTGATGCTGGGGTTTGCGCTGGCGCAGAAAGATCCGCGCTTCGTCGGCGTCAACATCGTCCAGCCCGAGGACTGGCCGGTGCCGCTGCGCGATTATGACCTGCACATGGCGATGTTCCGCTTTCTGGAGGGCAAGTATCCCGGCGTCCATCGCAGCCTTCATGCCGGCGAACTGGCGCCCGGCATGGTGCCGCCGGCCGATTTGCGCGATCACATTGCCAAGGCCATCGCCGTCGGCGGGGCGCAGCGGATCGGCCACGGCGTCGACATCGCCGAGGAGGCCGACGCTGCCCAGACCATGGCGCGGATGGCGCGCGAGGGCATCGCCGTGGAGATCAACCTCTCCAGCAACGACGTGATCCTGGGCGTCAGGGGCGCGGAGCATCCGCTGGCGCTCTATCGCCGGTTCGGGGTGCCCTTCGTGATCTCCAGCGACGATCAGGGTGTGCTGCGCGGTGACATGACCGGTGAATACCTGCGCGCCGCGCGTGAGCAGGGCTTGCGTTATCGCGATCTCAAGACCGCCGCCCGCGCCAGTCTGGAATATGCGTTCCTGCCGGGTGACAGCCTGTGGCTGGCGCATCGGCCGGGGCAGCCCAAGGCGGCCTGTGCGCGATCGTTGGCCGATGCCGGGTGTCGCCACCTCGCCGAAACCAGCGAAAAGGCGCGGGCAGAGCTGCTGCTGGAACAACAGTTTGCCGATTTCGAGAACAAAATGATTGTCGATCCGGTTTGATGGAGTGTGATCGGCCAATTGATAAAATAAAAGAACAGGGATGCACGAAAAGGACCGCGAGGGTCTGTTTTTACGTAAAATGAATGGGGGAAGTATGAGCAAGTATCAGTCAACTTTCGCAAATGCGCGTATGGCGCGCCGGATCGGCGCGGCCGCATCCGTCCTGCTGTCGTGCACGGCGTTGGTCAGCCCGGCGCTGGCCGATCCGGAACCGACCGACAAGAACAAGGCCGAGGACATCGTCGTCACCGGCTCGCTCAACGCGCTGCCGCTGAAGGATCAGGGCACCGTGTTCGGCTTCAACAAGACGCTGGCGGAAACCCCGCGCTCCGCCTCGACGGTGTCGAAGGAGCAGTTGGACCGCTTCGGGATCACCCAGATCTATGACCTTGTCGCCCAATCGCCGGGTACGTTCACCAGCTCGTTCTTCGGCACCGGCGGCGCGCTCGACATCCGCGGCGCGCCCAGCGACGTCTACTTCCGCGGCATGTTGCGGCTCGACAACCCGGGCAACTACGCCACCCCGATCGGCGCGGCCGACCGCATCGATATCGTGCGCGGCCCGGCCAGCGTGATCTATGGCCCGTCGAAGATCGGCGGCTACATGAATTTCGTACCCAAGACGGCGCGCGCCGCCAACGGCACTTATGCCGCCGAAGCCAAGGGCGATCTCGAACTCGATCTCGGGAGCTGGGGTCGCAAGGTGCTGAAGGGCAGTGTCACCGGGCCAGGCAAGGTCGCGGGCCACGAATTCGGCTATAGCCTCTATGGCGAGATCGAGGATTCGGACAGCTACTACCGTAATGTCACCACCAAGAACGCGCTGCTGTCGGGCGCATTCGACACCGACATCACGTCGAGCCTGCGCACCGAGTTCGGCTATACCTACCAGAAGTACGACGGCAAGCAGAACAGCGGCTGGAACCGCCTGACCCAGAACCTGATCGATACGGGCACGTACATCACCGGGCAGTCGGCCAACCTCGCCTCGCCGGGCGCAAGCGGTTTCACGCGCGAGCAGGCCTATGCCGCCAACGGTGGCAACGGCCTCACCCAGTTCTTCGGGCCCTATTGCGCCGCCGGCCTGACCACCACCCAGTGCTTCCAGGCCAATCCGGACCTGAACCTGCAAAACGCCGGCACCACCCACCTCAGCATGCGGGACACGCTGACAGGCCCGGACGACAAGAACAACAATATCCAGAACACCGGATACTTCGACCTGATCTGGGATGGCCCCAATAGCCTGACCATCAAGAACCAGTTCTTCTATGACGGTGGCAACAGCCTGAACGAGAACGCCTATGGATTCTCGCAGAAGTTCCATTCTCACGTCATGGAAGACAAGATCGTCATTTCTGACGAATTCAAGACTGACTTCGCCAAAATATCGATCCAGGTATCGCCCGACCTGCGCTACACGCACTTCCACTTCGCTGACGACTATGGCGCAGAGTTCTGGAATCGCCCCGACATCAGCCAGGCGAACATCTACCAACCCTACGACACCCGCATTCTCTCTACGCAATGCAACTGCGATTACTCGGATTATGTCGTAGGTTACTACACCGATCTGGGGATGGCCGGGCTGGCGGACATCGATACCAAGTTCGGCCTCGATCTGATCGGCGGCGCGCGTTACGACCGCGTTCATGTCCGGTCGACCGCCGTGCTGTCGATGTACGATACGACCAACATCGCCGGCAATGTCTATAACTATGGCACGCCGTTCAACCCCTCGCAGTCGAGCAGCGATGGTGGTGTATCATGGAATGCCAGCCTGTCGTACAAGTCGCCGATCGGCCTGATCCCTTACGTGACGGTCGCAAGGCAGACGACCGTGGTCGCGGGTGAAGGCTCGGAGATCTATCCGGTCGCGGTGCTCGACAAGAACTACCTCGGCAAGTCGAACCTGCTGGAGGGCGGCATCAAGGGCGAATTTCTTGACCGCAAGCTCTATGCCGCTGTCTCGGTCTACAAGCAGAAGCGCATCCAGGCCGGTGCCGAAAGCGCGCTGACCAACCAGATCCTGCAAACCAAGGGTGTCGAGGCCGAACTGCGCTGGTCGGTCGATCGTCACTTCCTGGTGACGGGTTCGTTCACCCACATGAATGTCATCAACATCGGGGCGTTGACCACCGGATCTTACTTCAACTACTTCGGCGCGGGCGATTACCCGGGGGTCAACCCGGCGCTGATCTTCGGCGGATCGGAAATCGGCAACATCACGATCACGTCCAAGAACGCGGAACGCCCCGGCGAGCCAAAGAACGTCGCGTCGGCCACCGCGACTTATGCCTTCGACAACGGCATCGCGTTCAGCGGCGATGTCAGCCACGTCGATGCCGTCTGGGCGAACTACACCCAGTCGGTGCGGTTGCCGGCGTATTGGTTGCTCAACCTTGGCGTCTCTTACACCAAGGGCCCGTGGCTGCTGCGCGTCGGGGTTAAGAACGCCAACAACGCGCGCTATTTCCGCGCGGGCGGTCAGGACATCTTCGGTGCCGACATCGCGTTGCCGCAGTTGCCGCGGAGCTGGCAGGCCTCGCTCAAGTACAAGTTCTGACGACGTCACGAGCGCCGGGGTTCGTCCCCGGCGCTCAACGGCCATTCCGCCCATCCGGTTTCTGTCGCGGGCGGGCTGCAAAGGTTCGGTTTCATGCGTATATTGCCCCGGTTGGCCGGGCTTCTTTTCGCTCTGCTGCCGTTCAGTCAGGCGCAAGCCACGCCAATGGCACAAACCATCGCGCAAGTTCAACGCTGCTCGCCCGGCGGCCCCTGCGGCCACGCCTTGCCGGTGCGCATCGTCATCGTGACGATGTTCGAGATCGGCAAGGACACCGGCGATGCCCCCGGCGAGTTCCAGTTCTGGAAAGAGCGGCGCCATCTCGACACCTGCTTTGCCTTCCCGCAATCGACCCATGCGCTATGCTATAATGCGCACACGCAGATCCTCGGCATGGTCACCGGCATGGGCTCGATCAAGTCAGCCACGGCGACGCTGGCGCTGGGACTCGATCCGCGGTTCGATGTGTCACATGCCTATTGGCTGGTGGCGGGGATTGCCGGGATCGACCCGCATCAGGCCTCGGTGGGATCGGTGGCCTGGGCGCATTATCTTGTCGATGGCGACCTGAAGCACCAGATCGACCCGCGCGAGATCCCCAAGGACTGGAAATGGGGCACCTTCGCGCTGCACAGCAAGGGGCCGAACGACCCCACCCCGCTCAGCCCGGACAATGGCGAGATGTTCGAGTTGAACCCGGCGCTGACCGATTGGGCCTATGGCCTTACGAAAAATCTGCCGCTGGGGGATGATCCCGGCGTCGCCGCAGAGCGCGCGCGCTACACCGGCTTTCCGAATGCACAGCGGCCGCCGTTCGTGTTGAAAGGTGATCAGCTCGCGGCGATGACCTTCTGGCACGGCGCGATGATGACCGACTGGGCGCACGATTGGGTCGATTTCTGGACTCGCGGCAAGGGCACCTTCGTCACCTCGGCGATGGAGGAGACCGGCACGTTCCAGTCGATCACCTTTCTCTCGCGCATCGGCCGGGCAGATCGTAACCGGGTGATGGTGCTGCGCGGGGGCAGCAATTACACGATGCCGCCGCCGGGCGTCTCCGCCGCCGACAACCTGCTGCAGGAAAACCAGGGCTATTCGGGGATGAACGCCGCGCTGGAGAGCCTGTACCGCACCGGATCGGTGGTGATCGACACATTGCTGGCGCATTGGGATCGCTATGCCAAGGCGCCGCCGGCGTGAAAGTCACGGTCATCCGCCACGCCGATGTGCTCGTCACCATGGACGATGCCGGGCGCGAGATCGCCGACGGCGCGGTGGCCTTTGCCGATGGCGTGATCGTCGCGGTAAGCACCACGGCGGACCTCGCCCCGTGGATCGCTGAGGCCGCAGAGGTGATCGATGCCGCCGGCTGCGTGGTGACGCCGGGGTTGGTCAACACCCATCACCACTTGTACCAGACGCTGACCCGCGCGGTGCCCGGGGCGGCCGAGGCCTCGCTGTTCGGGTGGTTGCGGCGGCTCTATCCGATCTGGGCACGCTACACGCCCGATGATGTCTATGCGGCGACGCGGTTGGGGCTGGCCGAACTGGCGCTCTCGGGCTGCACGCTGAGTTCGGACCACCTCTACCTGTTTCCCAACGGCGTCACGCTGGACGATACCATCGCCGCTGCTCGCTCGGTGGGCTTGCGCTTTCACCCGACGCGAGGGAGCATGAGCGTGGGCCAGAGCGCCGGCGGCCTGCCCCCCGACGATCTGGTCGAGGCCGAACCCGCGATCCTGAACGACACCATCCGCGTGATCGACCGCTTCCACGACCCCCGCCCCGGCGCGATGGTGCGCGTGGGGGTGGCGCCGTGCTCGCCGTTTTCGGTGAGCCAGGGGTTGATGCGCGATGCCGCGTTGCTGGCGCGTGAGAAAGGCGTGATGCTGCACACCCATCTGGCCGAGGATGCCGACGATGTGGCGTTCTCGCTGGAACGGTTCGGTTGCCGGCCGGGGGATTATGCCGAGAGCCTGGGCTGGACCGGGCCGGATGTGTGGCATGCCCATTGTGTGCAGCTCGACGCGGCGGAGATTGCGTTGTTTGCCCGCACCGGCACGGGGGTGGCGCATTGTCCGTGCTCGAACTGCCGGTTGGGATCGGGGATCGCGCCGTTGGTGGCGATGCGCGCGGCCGGCGTGCCGGTGGGGCTGGGCGTCGATGGCTCGGCCTCGAACGATTCGGGGCATTTGTTGGCCGAGGCGCGGCAGGCGATGTTGTTGCAACGGGTGGTCGGTGGCGCGGGCGCGTTCGCCCCGCGCGAGGCTTTGCATCTGGCGACGCGCGGCGGGGCGCAGGTGCTGGGGCGCGACGATTGCGGGGCGATTGTGCCGGGGATGCGCGCCGACATCGTCGTCTGGCCGGTGGACGATATCGCCACCGCTGGCGCCTGGGACAAAGTCGCCGCGCTGGTGCTGTGCCCACCGGCCGCCGCGCGCGATGTGTTCGTCGAAGGCCGCGCCGTCGTCCGCGATGGCGATCTGGCGCAGGCCAGCCGGTCCGAAATCCTGCGCGACGCCCATGCCGCGCGCGCCCGTTTGATGGAAACCGCATGACCGACACGCTCACCCTCGCGCCGCAGGATACTGCCATGCCGTCCATCATCGCTGCGCCACCCGCGCCGGTGATCGCGCCCGACCATGCCGCCGATCCCGATTGGTTTCCGGGGATGGCGGTGGCGGTGCCGCTGGGCATCCAGCATGTGCTGGCGATGTTTGTCAGCAATCTGACCCCGGCGATCATCGTCGCGGGGGCGGCGGGGTTCGGCTTCGGCTCGCGCGATCCGTCGGAGCTGATCTACATGATCCAGATGTCGATGCTGTTCGCCGGCATAGCCACCCTGATGCAGACAATCGGGTTCGGCCCGGTGGGCGCGCGGCTGCCGCTGGTACAGGGAACCAGCTTTGCCTACATCTCGATCATGATCCCGATTGTCGCCGGCAAAGGCGTGGCGGCGATGGCCGAGTTGACCACGGCGGCGATGTTCGGCGGGCTGCTCCATGCGGGGTTGAGCCGGTTTGTCGGCAAGATCCGGTTCGCGCTGCCGCCTTTGGTCACGGGGCTGGTGGTGTTGATGATCGGGCTGTCGCTGATGCGCGTCGGGGTGCAGTATTCCGCCGGCGGCGTGCCCGCCATCGGCACGCCGGCCTATGGCGCGGGGTCAAGCTGGTTGCTGGCCGGGGTGGTGGTAATCACCACGCTGGGGCTGAAATTCTTTGCGCGTGGTATCTGGTCGACGGCGGCGGTGCTGATCGGGCTGCTAGCGGGCTATGGGCTGGCGCTGGCGATGGGGCGGGTGTCGTTCGGGCTGGTCGGCCACGCCGGGTGGGTGATGGTGCCGATGCCGTTCCATTTCGGCTTTGCGCTGTCGGCCTCGGCCATTCTGGGGTTCTGCCTGACGGGGTTTGTCTCCTCGATTGAGTCCATCGGCGATGTGGCGGCGATCTGCGAGAACAACGCCCACCGCCCCGCCACCGATGGCGAGCTGATGGGCGCAGTGGCCGCCGATGGCGTGGGCACGGCGCTGGCGGCAGTGTTCGGCGCGATGCCCAACACCACGTTCAGCCAGAATGTCGGACTGATCGCGATGACCGGGGTGATGAGCCGCCATGTCGTCACCATCGGCGCGGTGTTCCTGATCGTCTGCGGGTTGCTGCCCAAGATCGGCGCGGTGATCACCACGATCCCGATCGAGGTGCTGGGCGGCGGGGTGATCGTGATGTTCGGCATGGTCGCCTCGTCGGCGCTGTCGATGCTGTCGGGCGTGAACTGGAATCAGCGCAACATGCTGATCTTCGGTATTTCTCTGTCGCTGAGCATGGGGTTGCAACTGGAGCCGGGGGCGCTGGCGCATGTGCCTGAAACGCTGCGGGTGCTGCTGGCCAGCGGGGTGCTGCCAGCCGCGTTGCTGGCGGTGACGCTGAACCTGTTCCTGCCGCAGGCGCCATCGACGGCCACGCGCCGGGTGGCCCACTGACGCGGGATCAGTCGGCGGCGACGATGTGATCGCTCGGCGCCGGGCGGCGGGCGAACCACACCAACAGCACCATCGCCAGCGACAGCCATCCGCACAGCCAGAACAGCTCCAGCGAGGACAGCAGGTAGGCCTGCCCGATGACCTGACGATAGACCGCCGCCGAGGCCTGCAGCGGGCTCATCCCCTGCGCCTGCAACGTGCCCAGCGCGCCCTGATAGGCCGGGGCGTAGGCGGTGGTCGCCTCGGTCAGGCGCTGCTGGTGGAGGGCCTCGCGCCGGTCCCAGAAGGTGGTGATCAGCGAAGCGGCAAAGCTGCCTGCGGTGATCCGCGCGAAGTTCGAAATACCGCTGGCCGAGGGCATCTTCTCGGGCGGGATGCCATCGAGCGTGATTGTCAGCAGCGGCACGAAGAACAGGCACATCGCCAGCCCCTGCAGGAACAGCGGCGCCGCCAGCACGATGAAACTGGCATCGGGGGTGTAGGCCGCGCGCATCAGGTACGAGACGCCGAACGCCACGAAAGACAGCGTCGCCATGATGCGCGGATCGACCTTGAAGCGCCCGGCGATCGGCGTGACCGCCACCGCCACCAGACCCGCCGGCGCCGCCACCAGCCCCGCCCATGTCGCGTTATAGCCAAGGTACTCCTGCAACCACAGCGGCAGCAGCAGGTTGTTAGCGAACAGCAGCGCATAGCCGAGACACAGCGCAATCGCCCCAAAGGTGAAATTACGCCGGCGGAACATGCTGAGGTCGACCGCCGGATGCCCATCGGTCAGCTCCCAGATCACCCAGGCGGCAAACCCGACGATGGCGCAGAGCGACAACACCACGATCATCGGATTGTTGAACCAGTCGCGGTCCTTGCCGAGATCGAGCACGGTCTGCAGGCTGAACACCCAGAAGGCCAGCAGGATCAGGCCAATGGTGTCGATCGGCAGTTTGCGCGTCGGCGTCTCGCGCGCGGCGAGGTGGCGCCAGGTGGCGAGGCCGGCGAGGATGCCGACCGGCACGTTGATGAAGAAGATCCAGCCCCAGTAGTAGTTATCGGAAATGTACCCACCCAGCACCGGCCCGAGCACCGGCGCCGAGAGCGTGGTCATCGACCAGATGCTGAGCGCGGTGCCGCGTTTGTGCGGCGGGAAGATCGAGATCAGCAGCGCCTGGCTGCCCGGGATCATCGGGCCGGAGACCGCGCCCTGCAGGATGCGAAAGCCGATCAGCGACGGCAGATCCCACGCGAGGCCACACAGCAGCGAGGCGATCGTGAACGCGAACACCGATGCGGTGAACGTCCGCACCACGCCAAAGCGCGCCATCAGCCAGCCGGTCAGCGGCACCGTCACGCCATTGGCCACCGCGAACGAGGTGATCACCCAGGTGCCGTTATCGGTCGAGACGCCGAGGTTGCCCGAGATCGTCGGCAGAGAGACGTTGGCGATGGTGCCGTCGAGCACCTGCATGAACGTCCCCAGCGCCAGCGCGACCGACGCCACCGCCAGCGCGATCCCGCGCAGGGGGGGCATCTCGGCGGCCGGCGTGCTCACTGGCCGCCCATGTTGCGGGCGATGATCTGGCGGATCGCGGCTTCAGTGGCGGGGCCACCGTCGACGCTGGCCTGGGTGCCGCCGGCGGGGGCCGCGCTGGCGCCGACGAACGGGCCAGAGCGGTCATGCGTGTCGACCGTCACATCGACCGACAGGCCGACGCGCAACGGCGTCTTGCGCAGCTCGGCCGGATCGAGCGCGATGCGCACCGGCACCCGCTGGACGATCTTGATCCAGTTGCCCGAGGCGTTCTGCGGCGGCAACACCGCAAAGGCATTGCCTGACCCCGCGCCGAGGCCCAGCACATGGCCGTGGAACGTCACCGCATGGCCATAGATGTCGGCGCGGATCGTCGCCGGTTGGCCGACACGCACGTCGGCAAGCTGGGTCTCGCGCAAGTTGGCATCGACCCACAGGCTGTCGAGCGGGACCACCGCCATCAGCGGCGTGCCCGGCGCCACGCGCTGGCCCAGTTGCACCGTGCGCTGCGCCACCACCCCGGCGACGGGCGCGCGGATCGCGGTATAGGCGCGATCGATCGCGGCGAGGCGCACCTGGGCGATGGCTGCCAGCACGGCGGGGTTATCGGCAACACCGGTACCGGCGACGGCGCTCTCGGCCTGCGCCTGCTTGGCGTTGGCGAGGGTCAGCGCGGCGCGGCTGGTGGCGAGCGCATCGCGCGCATGGCCCAGTTCCTCGCCCGAGACCGCGCCCTGGGTGAAGGCCGACTCGCGGCGGCCGAGGTCGGCCTGCGCGCGGCCCAGATCGGCCTGCGCGGTCACGATCTCGGCCCCGGCCTCGGCCACGGCGGCGCGTTGGGCGCGGAAGGCACGCACGGCTTGCCCCAATTGCGCCTCGGCGGCGGCGAGCGACGCATCGGCAGTCGCCGGATCGAGGTCGATCAGCGGCTGGTTGCGGTCGACATGCTGGGTGTTGTCGGCATGGAGCGCTGTGACCGTGCCGCCGACCCGGCTGGTGATCGCGACGATATCGCCGCCGACATAGGCGTCGTCGGTCTCCTCGGTGGGGGGCGCCATCAGCACGTGCGCGCCATAGCCCGCCGCGCCGAGCAGCACGACGCCGCCCAGCGCCAGCAACCCGATGCGCCGCGCGCGGGGTTTGCCGGCGCCAGTGACGGTCGCGGGGTCGATTTCGGCGGCCGGCTCGAAATGGGTGTCGTTTTTCATGAGCGGGGCTCCGTCGGGGCCGTCGCGGCCAATGTGGTGTGGGGATCGAAACCGCCGCCGAGCGCGGCGATGAGTTGCACACGCCGGTTCAGCGCCTGCGCCTGAAGGTCGATCAGCGTCTGTTCGGCTTCCAGCAGGCGAAAGCCGCTGTCGATCGCGTCGAGGTTCGAGCCCAGCCCGGTCTCGACCCGCACGTGATCGAGCCGCACCGTGTCGCGCAGGCCCGCCACCACCAGGTTCTGCTGGGCAAGGTCGGCATCGGCGGCGCGCACCTCGGTCAGGGCATCGGCGGTATCGCGCACCGCGCCCAGCACCGAGGCGTTATAGTCCGCCACGGCAACATCGAGATCGGCGGTGGCGCCCTGATAGTCGGCCTTCAACCGGCCGCCCTCGAAGATCGGTACATGGATGGCGCCGCCGCCGGACCAGGTGCTGGCCCCGGCGGCGAAGAAATTGCCGAAGCCGATCGCCGCCAGCCCGACCAGACCTTGCAGGTTGATGTTGGGCAGGAATTCGGCACGCGCGGCCTTGCGCCCGGCCTGTGCCCCGGCGATCCGCACCTGCCCGGCGAGCAGGTCTGGCCGGCGGCCGAGCAGGTCGGCGGGCAGGACATCGGGCACCGCCGGCGCATGATCCAGCGCCAGTGTCGGGGTCGCCACGGACCCATAGAAATCCGCCCCGTGCCCGATCAGCGCCGCCAGCGCGTGGACCAGCATGTCGCGCTCGCGCTCGGCGCGGACTTGCGCCTGCCGCGCCTGCGCCAGCAAGGTCTCGCCGGTGCGGATGTCGAAATCGCTGGCGAGATTGCTGCGCTGACGCGCGCGCACGTAATCCAGCGACTGCGCACGGGTGGCGACGAAGCCCTTGGCCACCTCGATCTGCCGGTCGGCGCGGACGAGGCCGATGTAGGTCTGGGCGATGGCGGTGGCGATCGTCAGCCGGGCGGCGGCGGCGTCGAGCCGCGCGGCCTCGACCCCGGCCTTAGCCTGAGCCACGCGGTCGCGCTGGCGCCCGAACAGGTCAAGATCCCAGTTGAGCCCCGCCTGCACCGTCGCGATGTTGTTCGTGTTGCCCGCGTAAGGGGGCGGGATCAGGTAGGCGTCGGGAAAGCGCTCGCGCTGAACAGTCCCGTCGATATCGACGTGCGGCAGTTGCGCGGCATGGGCGGCACCGGCCTGCGCCTGCGCGGCGCGGACGCGGGCGAGCGCGACGGCCAGCGTCGGGTTGTCGGCCAGACCGGCATCGATCAACCGGCCAAGCTGCGGATCTCCAAACCCATCCCACCAGCGTTCGGCCACCGCCGCCCCGCCCGCATCGAGGCCCAGCGCGGCCGGTGCCACCGCTGCGACCCGGGGGGCATCGTGCGGCACCGCCGCGCAGGCCGCCATCGCCAGCAGCGAGGGCAGGAGGACAAGCTGTTTCATGCGGTGTTCCATGGGTTCAGGCCCGGTGTTCGATCGAACCCGCCAGCTTGCCCAGCAAACGGGTGAAGCGGGCGATCTCGGCGGGTGACAGGTCGGCGAAGGCATCGGCCATGCGCTCGGCGATGATCGGCGCGGCCTCGCGCAGCATCGCGCGGCCGGCGGGGGTCAGCGTCAGCCGCGCCTGCCGTGTAGCACAGGCCGTCTCGCGGCTGACCAGCCCACGGGCCTCCAGTCCGGCGACGATGCGGCTCATCGAGGCGGCGGTGATCGACAGGTCCTCGGCCAGCGTGCAGGTTCCGCACCCGCCCCGGCCCTCGATCGAGCGCAGCGCGTTCCATTGGGTGTAGCTGATGTCGAGCGCATCGATCCGCGCCTCGACGCTGCCCTGCATGCGGCGGCCGACGCAGCGCAACCGCCGGCCGAGCGCGGCCAGTTGCGTGCTGGCGCCGTCAGTCATGTGCCGAACCCATCGCGCGGCCGGGGCCGAACGTGGCGAACGTCATCTGCAGCATCGCGATCTGATCGGTGGTGTACCCCGCCGCCGTCAGCGCCGCCGTCACCGCAGTGGGCACCGCGCCCGCACCCAGCCGGCACAGCCACATGCCGTACTGGCGCAGCGCCTCCAGCCGGGGGTTGCCCAGCGGCAGTTGCGGGCGCTCGCCGAAGATGCGGCGCATCAGGCGGGAGATGCGGCCATCGCTCGGCGCGGCCTCGCGACCCTCGCGCCATGCGATGTCGAGGACCAGGCACTCAGTACGCGAAAACGCCGGAAGCGCCGGAAGTGCCGAGGCTTCGGCCTCCAAGGCGCCGCAGGCAAATTCGGAAGGCGAGATGGGCCGGGTCATGACCGTTATCCTTGTGCGCAACGCGGCCCGCCCGCGCGCCAACGCGGCGCACAGGGAGAAGCCAGGGCTTCGACGATTGGCCGGTCCGTGCCCCGCAGGGAGGGGGGGAGGGGCGAGGCACGGACCGGGACAGCGGCGCGTTCAAGGGGGGGAGGGCGCCGCTGTTGGCACCCATCTAGATTTGCGAACCATTCTCGTCCAAGACCATTGCGCTTGGGCATCCGACCTTTGCGGTATGGCGAGACATGGAACACCGACAACTCCGCTACTTCCTGGCCCTGTGCCGGACGATGAACTTCACCCGCGCGGCGGAGGAAGTGAACATCGCCCAGCCGCCGTTCAGCCGCCAGATCAGCAATCTGGAGGACGAACTCGGCGTGCGGCTGATCGATCGCGAGGCGCGGCCGATGCGGCTCACCAGCTCCGGCGTGTTCTTCCGCGACCGCGCGCAGGAGATCGTCAGCCGCATCGACCGGTTGAAGCAGGACACCGTCCGCCATGGCCGGGGCGGGCGCGAGGTGCTGCGCATCGGTTTCGAGGTGTTCGCGCTCTATGGCCACTTGCCGCCGGTGATCAAGCACTTGCGCGATCTCAACCCGCATCTCGACATCGACCTGAAAGTCATGCCGCCGGCCGAGCAGATCGCCGGCATCCGCAACGGCGAGGTCGATATCGGCCTCAGCCGCGCGCCAACCGACGACGACCAGATCGACCAGATCATGGTCCGGCGCGAGCCTTATGTGGTGGCGATGGCGCCTTGCCACGCGCTGGCGCTCAACAACCGGGCCGGCCTGCGTTTCAGCGATCTCGTGGGCGAAACGGTCATCTGCTATTACGATCAGAAGGCGGGGCGGCGCAACGATCCGGTCTCGGTGTTCATGGACGCGGCCCGGTTCGTGCCCGATCGCGAGATGCCGGTGGGCGATGTGCTGGGCGCGCTGGGGCTGGTGGCGGCGCGGGCCGGGATCTGCATTGTCCCCGCCACGGTCCAGCGCATGCGCAGCTTCGATGTCACCTATAAACCGCTGGACGAGGAGGAGGCGTTTTCGGCGATTTACATGGCCTCCGCGCGGGGCTGGAACTCGCCGATCATGCAACAGACCCGCGACGAGCTCGACCGGTTGATTGCCCAGGCCGCGAGCGAACGGTGATGGCGCGGCGCGTTTTGCGACAGGGGCCCCGGCACAGCCCATAGGCTGCGTTTAAACGATAATTTAACTCTGATGTTCATGCCCTGTGTTTATGAGCAGCGGCATAACTTCATGGATATTAGGTATTTTCCCGTGGCGTAACTGGCGCGCCTGCGGCATCTCCGACGGCGGAGCGCACCGCTCATGAACGCGCTCACCCCCGCCATCGCCGTGCCCGACACGACGCTCGATCCCGGCGACTTTGGCGAGATGCGCCGTCTGGGCCACCGCATGCTCGACGAGATGTTCGATCATCTCGAAGGCCGGCGCGATCGCCCGGTCTGGCGGCCGATCCCCGAAGAAACGCGCGCGCGCATGAACGCCCCCCTGCCCTGGGCACCGAGCCCGCTGGCGCAGGTCTACGATGATTTTCGCGAGACGATCCTGCCCTTCGATGGCGGCAATACCCATCCCGGGTTCATGGGCTGGGTTCAGGGGGCGGGCACGCCGGTGGGCATGCTGGCGGAGATGCTGGCCGGCGGGATGAACGCCAATCTGGGCGGGCGCGATCACATGCCCATCGCCGTCGAGCGCCAGATCGTCACCTGGATGCGCGCGCTGTTCGCTTATCCCGACACGGCGGACGGGCTGTTCCTCACCGGCGCTTCTCAGGCGAATTTCGTGGCGCTGCATGTGGCGCGGACGCGGGTTTGCGGCACGGCGGTGCGTCAGGACGGGCTGGCGGCGCATCCGGGGCTGGTCGCCTATGCCTCGGCGGCGGTGCATGGCTGCGTGCCGCGTGCCTGCGAGATGGCGGGACTGGGCACGGCGGCACTGCGCCGGATCGCGGTCGATGGCGCGGAGCGGATCGATACCGCCGCGCTCGATCGCCAGATCGCGCATGACAAGGCCGCAGGTCTGGTGCCGTTCATGATCGTCGGCACCGCCGGCACGGTCAACACCGGCGCGATCGACGATCTGGCGGCGATGGCCGAGATCGCCACGCGCCACGACCTGCATTTTCACGTCGATGGCGCATTGGGCGCGCTGGCGATGCTGGCCGATGACCTCGCGCCGTTGCTGGCGGGGATCGAGCGCAGCGACAGCATCGCCTTCGATTTCCACAAATGGGGGCATGTGCCCTATGACGCGGGCTTTCTGCTGGTGCGTGATGGGGCGTGGCAACGCGCCGCCTTCGCCGCACAGGATGCCTATCTCACCCGTGCGGCCACCGGGTTAGCAGGTGGCGCGTGGTGGCCTTGCGACACCGGGCCGGACCTGTCGCGCGGGTTCCGCGCGCTGAAAACCTGGTTCACGCTGCGGACTTATGGGCTGGCGGCGATCGGCGCGGCGATCGCGGCGAATTGCGATCTGGCGCAGGCGCTGGCCGCACGGGTTGGCGCGCATCCTGATCTGGTCTTGCTGGCGCCGGTGGCGCTCAACATCGTCTGCTTTGCCTATGCCCCCGGCGGCGCGGCCGGCGATGGCGCCTGTAACCGCCGCATCGTCGAGCGCCTGCACATCGCCGGTCAGGTCGCCCCCTCGCTGACGCTTGTCGACGGGATGCCGGCGATCCGCGCGGCTTTCGTCAATCACCGTTCCACCATCGACGATGTCGATCGGCTCGTCGCGGGCGTTCTCGCCTGCGGCGCGGCCGACGCCTGTCACACCTGAGGTCTGGCCATGTCATTTGTCTACCCCGCCATCTCCCCCTGCCCCGCGATCGATGCCCGGACCCGGATCATGGGCCTGCACCGACTGCTGCCGATGGCCTATCACGGCGAGGACATGGCCCCGCTCTGGGCCGAGCGGTTGACGCGGGTCGACGCCGATGCGGACGATGCCGCAGCGCTGATGGACATGTCGCTGATGTTGCAATGCCTGGGCCGCACCGATGAGGCGCTGGCGCTGATGGCCGAGGCCTTGCGGATCCAGCGGGACTTCTGCGTGGTGCATGGCGATGGCAGCGGGCTGCGGCTGCTGGCCTTTGTCACCCCGGGCGACCTGATGGCCAACACCCCGATCGATTTCCTGATCAATGGGTCGAACACCGTGCTGTGGCTGCGCTATGTCGATGCCGAAACGCGCGCTCTGGACAACCTGCCCGAACACGATGTCGCCTTCATGGCGATCGGCGAGGCCAATGGCCATGCGGCGGTGCTGGCGCGGATGGCGGCCCTGCTGGGCGATTGTCCGCAGCCGGTGATGAACGCCGATCCGGCGATGATCGCCCGCCTGACCCGCGACGGCGTCAGCGCGATGCTGGCCGACGAACCCGCGTTGCTGGCGCCGCGCACGCACCGGTTCCCGCGCGCGGCGCTGGCCGCAGTCGCGGCGGGCGAGGCCACGTTTGGCGCCGATCTGGCCTTCCCGGTGATCGTGCGGCCGATCGGCACCCACGCCGGCCACGGCATGGCCCGCATCGAGGGCCCCGCGCCGCTGGCCGACTACCTCGCCGGCGCGCCCGCCACGGACTTCTATGTCGCGCCGTTCATCGATTATCGCGGCGCCGACGGCTTGTTCAACAAGCAACGCATCGTCTTCATCGATGGCCAGCCGTTTGCCAGTCACATGGCGCTGTCCACGCACTGGATGGTGCACTACGTCAACGCCGACATGATCGGCGATGCCGGCAAGCGCGCGATCGAGGCCGACTGGATGGCCCGGTTCGACAGCGATTTCGCGCTACGCCACGCCGCTGCCTTCGCCGCGCTCCACCGCCGGATCGGGCTCGACTATTTCGGCATCGACTGCGCCGAGATGCCCGACGGGCGGCTGCTGGTGTTCGAACTCGATGTGGCGATGGTCGTCCACGACATGGATGACCCGGTGGTGTTCCCCTACAAGCTGCCGGCCATGGCGAAGCTGTTCGCCGCTTTCGTGGCCGCGGCCCGGCGCCGCGCCACCCTGGCGCTGGTCCCGGCGGCATGAGCGCCGCGCTGGCCCGCCTGCTGGCCAGCGGCGGCGACGAGCGGCTGACGCTCGATCCGCGCACCGGGCGCAACATCTATGGCTATGGCGTGGAGCCGCAGCCGGGCGACATCGCGATGGGTTCGTCCACCGCCTCGACGATTTCCGCCCGCGCCCATGCCGCCGCCCTCCGCCACCTCGCGCAGATCGAGCGCGACGTCGCGCGCCATGGCGAGGCCGCCGTCTATGACGTAGAGGTCGAGGCCATCCGCGCCCGGATCCATGTGGCCATCGGCACCGATGGCGCGCGTGAGGCGCCCGACATCGTGATCACGCCATCGGGCACCGATATCCACCTGCTGGTGGCCCTGTTGCTGGCGCCGGCGCGGCGGCCGCTGGTGACCATCACCCTGGTCGGCAGCGAGACCGGCAGCGGGGTCGGCACGGCCGCATCGGGCTGCCACTTCATGCGCCATCTGCCCAGCGGCGCCTCCGCCATGCCCGACACGCCATTGGCGCTGCGCCACCGCAATGTCCCGCTGGCGGTGCGCGACGGTGGCGGGGCGCTGCGCGACGCCGCCGAGGTCGAGGCGGACATCGATGACGCGATCGCCGCCGCCGTGGCCGACGACGCCGAGGTTTTGCTGATCGTCGGCGATGTCACCAAGACCGGGCTGATCGCCCCCGCGCTCGACAGCGTGTTGCGGTTGCAGGCGCGCCACGGCAACCGGTTGGCGATCATGATCGATGCCTGCCAGCTGCGCGTATCGCCCGCGACGATACGCGCCTATCTGGCGCGCGACTGGCTGGTGGCGATCACCGGGTCCAAGTTCCTCGGCGGCCCGGTGTTCAGCGGCGCGCTGCTCTGCCCGCCGGGGCTTGGCCAACTGGCGGCGCGGCGGCTGCCGCCGGGCATTGCCGACTATCTGGCCGCCGCCGATGTTCCGGCGGGCTGGGCGCTGCGCGCCTGCCTGCCGGAACGTGCCAACTTCGGGCTGGCGCTGCGCTGGTCGGCGTCACTGACCGAATGGGAACGGTTGCTGGCCTGCCCGCCCGAGACGGTCGATGGCGTGATGCGGGCCTTTGCGCGCGCGGTGGAACGGCGCTTGCGCGAGGATCCGGCCTTTGCGCGGCTCGCGACGCGCCCGCTCGACCGCCGCTGCCTCGATCGCGCGACGCCGCGCCCGCCCGGCCATGACGATATCCCGACGATCTTCGCGTTCCTGCTGAGGGTGCCCGATCCGGTGCGCGGCACCGCCGATGGGCTGGACGCCACCGAAACGCGGCAGGTCTACGACATGCTGGCGGCGGGCGGCCCCGATGCGGCCCCCGTGCGACTGGGCCAGCCGGTGGCCTGTGGCACGCGCGCAGGCGTGGCGATCTCGGCACTGCGGCTGTGCCTGGGGGCGGGTGCGATCGCCGATGCCTGCGCCGGGATCGCCGCACAGGATCGGCTGATCGATCAGGCGATGCAGGCGCTCGATCTGGCCGCGCGGGCCGCGCAGGCGGTGCGGCGCCCCCGGCGGCTGGCGCTGGCGGTGGGCTAAGGCGTCAACGCGGTCTGCAACCACGCCCGCGCGGCATGGGAAAGATAGGCATCGCGGCGCCACGCCAGCGCCATGCGCCACTCCAGCCCCGGCGCCACCAGCGGCACCTGCGCCACGCCCGCCCGCGCGTGGAGCCGGGCAATCATCCGCGGCAGAAAGGCCACCCCCACGCCCGCCGCCACCAGTTCCAGCATGAAGCCGAGCTGACTGGTGCGCGCCGCGACCTTGGGCTGGATATGGCGGGCGCGAAAGGCCTGCGTGATCATCGCGTGGAGCACGAAGCCGGTGTCGAACAGCACCAACGGCATCTCGGCAAGGTCGGTCACGGCCAGCTCGCGGCGCTCGGTCAGGGCGTGGCCGTTGGGCAACAGCGCCACCAGCGGCTCGCAGGCCAGTTCCTGCGTGGCGAAGGCATCGGGCACGGGCAGCAGCAGCCCCGCCAGATCCAGTTCGCCGCTCTGGAGCAATTCACGCAGCCGGGCGCTGCCGGCCTCGCGCAGTTCGATGTCGATGCCGGGATACAAGGCGCAAAACCGCGCGAAGATCGGCGCGAATAGCGCGTCGCTGCCGATCCGGGGCAGCCCCAGCCGCAAGGTACCGCGCTGAACACCCCTGAGTTCGGCGATTTCGGTCAACATGTCGTCGCGCAGGCCCAGCATCTTCTGACTGTGGCGCAAGACGATGGCGCCCGCCGCCGTCAACCCCACGGTGCGGCTGCCGCGATGGAGCAGGACCACGCCAAGCTCGTCCTCCAATGCCCGGATGGCCTTGCTGACTGTGGACTGGGTGGAGAACAGCACGCGCGCGGCCTCGGTAAAGCCGCCCTGGCGGACCACTTCGACCAGCACGCGGAGATTGCGCAGTTCCATGCCACCGGTGTTCCAACATTCTGATATGGAATGCAAGGCAGTCATATGTTTCATTTCCGGAATGATGCGGCCGCGCCTATCTCCGCATCACGCCGTTCGCGGCGGCCCGGAAACCCTCCTCACGGGATGATCCCGATGTCTGATGCCGCTTCCCCGATGTGCCTGCCCGATCATCCCGGCGCCGATGCGGACCTGCTGGGCCAATTGCGCGCCATCGTCGGCCGCCGCCATGTGCTGACCGGCGAGAGCGCCACCCGGCCCTTTGCGCATGGCATCCGGTTCGGCGCCGGGGCAGTGCTGGCAGTGGTTCAGCCGGGCACGCTGGTCGCGCAATGGCGGGTGCTGTGCGCCTGCGTGGCGGCCGGCGTGATCGTGATCGCCCAGGCGGCCAATACCGGGCTGACCGGCGGATCCTCGCCCGACGGCAGCTATGACCGGCCGGTGGTGATCGTTTCGACCCGGCGCCTGCGCGGGCTGCACCTGATCCGGCAGGGGCGCCAGGTCGTCTGCCTGCCCGGCGCCACGCTCTACGAGTTGGAGGCCGTGTTGCGCCCCCTGGGGCGTGAGCCGCATTCGGTGATCGGCTCCTCGTGCATCGGCGCATCGGTGATGGGCGGCATCTGCAACAATTCGGGCGGCGCGCTGGTGCGGCGCGGGCCAGCCTATAGCGAGCTGGCGCTCTATGCCCGCGTCGATGCGCATGGGCGGCTGGAGCTGGTCAACCATCTGGGCATCGCGCTGGGCGATGACCCCGAAACCATGCTCGCCCGGCTGGAAAGCGGCCGGTTCGGCCCCGCCGACATCGCCGACGCCGAAGACCGCTCGGCCAGCGACCACGGCTATGCCGATCACGTGCGCCAGATCGATGCCGACACCCCGGCGCGGTTCAATGCCGATCCCACCCGCCTGTTCGAGGCATCGGGCAGCGCCGGCAAGATCATGCTGTTCGCGGTGCGGCTCGACACGTTCGCGAAGGACAGGGACACCCGCGTGTTCTACATCGGCACCAACGATCCGGCCGAACTGACCGCCTTGCGCCGCGCCATTCTGGGCAGCTTTGCCAACCTGCCGGTGGCGGGCGAATATATGCACCGCGATTGTTTCGATATCGCCGCGCGCTATGGCAAGGACACATATCTGGCCATCCAGAAGCTGGGCACCGATCGCATCCCGGCACTGTTCGCCGCCAAGGCGCGGGTCGATGGCTTGCGATTCATGCCCGCCGGCCTGACCGATCGGATCATCCAGTTCGTCGCCGATCGCCTGCCATCGCATCTGCCGCCGCGCCTGCTGGCATGGCGCGACCGTTACGAGCACCACCTGATCCTGCGCATGGCCGACGATGGCATTGCCGAGGCCTATGACTGGCTGTCGCGGCATTTCCCCTCGGCCAGCGGCGGGTTCTTCGAATGCACCCCGGCCGAGGCAGAGGGTGCCTTCCTCCACCGCTTTGCCGCCGCGGGCGCGGCCAACCGCTATCGCGCGGTGCATCATCGCACGGTGGAGAACATCGTCGCGCTCGACATCGCACTGCCGCGCAATTGCGAGGACTGGGTGGAGCATCTGCCGCCGGAGATCGCCGCACCGATCCTCCACCGGCTCTATTACGGCCACTTCCTGTGCCACGTGTTCCATCAGGATTACATCGTCGCCAAGGGCACCGACTGCGTGGCGCTGGAAAACGCCATGCTGCCATTGCTGGACCGCCGCGGCGCCGAATACCCGGCCGAGCACAATGTCGGCCACCTCTACCACGCCAAACCGGCGTTGGCGCAGCACTATGCAACCCTGGACCCCTGCAATGTGTTTAACCCGGGAATCGGCCATACCTGCCGCGATGCCCGGCCGCCGGCCACCGCCTGAACATCGCCCTGGCGCGCCGTTTCCGAACTTGATGCCCCCCCTCGGCAAAGGAGAAGTTATGCCCACTGTCGCTGATCAAATGGTTGAAACGCTCCATGCCGCTGGCGTGCGCCGGGTCTGGGGCATTGTCGGCGACAGCCTCAACGGCTTTACCGACGCCATCCGCCGCCATCCCGCCAAGGACATCGCATGGCTGCATGTCCGCCACGAGGAAGTCGCCGCCTTTGCCGCCGCCGGCGAGGCCGACACCACCGGCGCATTGGCCGTTTGCGCGGGATCGTGCGGACCGGGCAACCTGCACCTGATCAACGGCCTGTTCGATGCGCACCGCAGCCGGGTGCCGGTGGTGGCGATTGCCGCGCATATCCCCTCGGCCGAAATCGGCGCGGGCTATTTTCAGGAAACCCACCCGGAAGAGCTGTTCCGCGAGTGCTCCTCCTATTGCGAACTGGTGTCCACTGCGGCGCAGATGCCCCGCGTGCTGGAGATCGCCATCCGCCGCGCCGTGGCCGAGCGCTGCGTCTGCGTGATCGTCATTCCGGGCGATGTTGCGCTGCAACCGATCCCCGCAGTCGTGCCGGCGCGGCCGCAGGCGCTGCTCCCCGCGCGCCCGACGGTCACCCCGGCGCCGGAGGCGGTCGACGCGCTGGCCGATCTGCTCAACGGGGCCAGCCGCGTCACCCTGCTGTGCGGTGGCGGCACGGCGCGCGCGCATGACGAGGTCGTGGCGCTGGCCGGCTTGCTCAAGGCGCCGGTGGTGCACGCGCTGCGCGGCAAGCAGCATATCGAGTACGACAACCCCTATTCGGTCGGCATGACCGGACTGATCGGCTTTTCCTCGGGCTATTACGCGATGGGCGCCTGCGATGTCCTGTTGATGCTGGGCACCGATTTTCCCTATCGCCAGTTCTATCCCAAGGACGCGCGGATCGCGCAGGTCGACATGCGCGCCGAGATGCTGGGCCGGCGCGCGGATCTGGAACTGGGCGTGCTGGGCGAGGTCAAGGCGACGCTGGCGGCGCTGCTCCCCCGGATCGCCGACAAGCCCGGACGGGCGCACCTCGACGCCAGCCTGGCGCATTACCGCGAGGCGCGGACCGGGCTCGATCGTCTGGCGCAGGGCAAGCCGGGTGGGCGGTTGCACCCGCAACACCTCGTGCGCGTGCTGAGCGAAAAGGCCAGCGCCGATGCCGCCTTCACCGCCGATGTCGGGCTGCCCACGGTCTGGGGCGCGCGCTATCTGGCGATGAACGGCCGGCGTTCGCTGACCGGATCGTTCTGGCATGGCTCGATGGCCAATGCCATGCCACAGGCGCTGGGCATTCAGGCGGCGCATCCGGGGCGTCAGGTGATCTCGCTGTCGGGCGACGGTGGGTTCTCGATGCTGATGGGCGATATGCTCAGCTTGAAGCAACTGGACCTGCCGGTGAAGGTGGTGATCTTCAACAACGGCGCGCTGGGCTTTATCGAACTGGAGCAGAAGTCCTCGGGCTTTGTCGATTTCGGCACCGGGTTCGACAATCCCGACTTTGCCGCGATGGCCAACGCCTGTGGCATCAAGGGCATCCGCATCGCGGACCCCGCCGATCTGGAGCGCGGCATCGACGAGGCGCTGGCCCACCCCGGCCCGGTGGTGATCGACGCGGTGGTGGAGCGCATGGAAATGGCCATGCCGCCCAAGATCACCACCGAGATGGCCAAGGGCTTCACGCTCTATATGCTGAAGGCGGTGATGAGCGGGCGCGGCGATGAGATCGTCGAACTGGCCAAGGCCAACTTGCTGCGGTGATGGCGGACCGTCCTGTCCGCTGCCGTTGCGACGGCGCGGACAGGGCGGGCGCGGCGATCAGTGATTGGGAATGTGCCCGCCCAAATGGCGCCCGGCGATAAAGCCAAAGGTCATCCCCGGCCCCAACGTGCCGCCGGCGCCGCCATAGCCCTCGCCCAGCACCGCAGCCATGGCATTGCCCGCCGCATAGAGCCCCGGGATCGGATTGCCGTTCCAGTCCAGCACTTGCGCATCGCCGTTGGTCTTGGGCCCGCCGGCGGTGCCCAGCGCGCCGGATTCCATCTTCACCGCATAGAACGGCCCCCGATCGATCACCCCCAGCGTGCGGTATGGCGGATCGAATTCGGGATCGCCCCACATGTAGAAGTTGTCGTAGGTGTTGTCGCCACGGTTGAAATCATCGTCATGGCCCTGGCGGACCATCTCGTTGAACCGGGCGACCGTGGCGGTGAGGCCATCGGCATCGATCCCGGCCTTGGCGGCGAGCGCCTCCAGCGTCTCCGCCTGGATCATGTAGGATGGGATCGGGCTGCCCGGCGGCGAGGTGAAGGTCGGATACTTGTCCTTGTAACGCTGGTCGATGATCAACCAGTAGGGCAGGTTGGCATAGCTGTGAGTTCCCGCGTCAAAGGCGTGCAATGCCTTGCCCATGGCGTTGTAATTGGCCGCCTCGTTGACGAAGCGCTTGCCCGCGCGGTTCACCAGGATCGCGCCGGGCCGCGCCCGCTCGTCCGAGCCGAGCAGGTAGTTGGGCTTGGCCGCGCGATGCTGGGGCTTCATCTCCAGCACGCTCTGTTGCCAGAAGGCATGTTGCATGTTGCCCAGTTGTGCGCCGGCCTCGATCGCCATCAGCAAGCCATCGCCCTCGTTCTCGGGCACGCTGACCGGGCCGGTCAGGGGGCCGCGGAGGAAGGTTTTCACCAGCATCTCGTTCCATTCGAACCCGCCGGTGGCGATCACCACGCCGCGCCGCGCGCGCACGCGATAGTCGCGCCCGTTGGCGTCCTCGGCCACCACGCCGATCACCCGCTCGCCGTCCTTGACCAGCTTGCGCGCGCGTTTCTGGAACTCCACCGGGATGCCGCGTTCGATCACCGCCTTGAACAGCGATCCGGCCAGCGCCTGACCCAGCCCGCGATAATCGCCGCGCTCGCGCTCGGCCAAAGTCGCCTCGTCGAGCGGGCCGGTGATCGCCTCCATCAGGCTGCCGCGCAGGGGATAGGCCATCTTGCTGGGGTTCACCCGGCTGGCCCATTTGCCCAGCGTTTCGAACGGGAAAGCATCGTTGTCGAGGCTGCGCCCGCCATCGGGCTTGGCGCCGGGCATATAGGGTTGATAATCGGGGAAATCGGCGAAGGCGTGGAGCCGCACCGGGGTCTTTTCGGCCAGATAGCGGATCAGTTCCGGCCCGCCCTCCATGAACGCGCCCAGCGTGTCGGGATCGAGCGCATCGGGCGCCAGCGCATCGAGATAGGCGACGATGTCCTCGTCGCTGTCCTCGATCCCGGCCTCGATCTGGTGGTGGTTGCCCGGGATCCACAGCATCCCGCCCGACATCGCCGTGGTGCCGCCGACCATGCCGGACTTTTCCAGGATCACCACGTCCGTCGCACCGAAATCATGCGCCGAAATCGCTGCCGTCATCGCCGCCCCGCCCGAGCCCAGCACGACGACGTCCGCCGCCAGATCCCATGCCTTGTCGTCAGTCACCGTCGATCTCCCAGGCGCGCGGACTTGTCGGGCGCCATGGCGCCTTGTCCGGTCGTCGGCCCACAGGGTAGGTTCGGACGGGCCCGCCTGCCACTCGCCAATGTCCTAGGACGGCACGCGCGCCCGCCGGCGCCTTACCGCGTGGCAAGCACCCGCAGTTGCCGATCGGCCGCGTCGGCGATCCGCGCGAACACCTCGGCCGTGGCGGCATCGCCCCATCCGGCGACGGCATCGCTGTCGTCGCGCAACTGCGTGCCGAACCGCGCGAAGCTGGTGGCCAGCGCCGCGAGGTGCGCCTCGCCGCTGCGCACCTGCGGCGGGTATTGGTAGAGCGCGCTGGTGGTCGCCACCCCCGCGCCATCAGCCAACCCGCCGAGCGCCGCGATCCGCCCAACGATCAGCGAGACCATGTCATCGACCTCACCCCGCAGACCATCGAACAGCGCGTGCAGCGGCAGGGCTTGCCAGCCCTTGACGTGCCAGTGCGCCTCGTTGAGCCGCGCCTGCAGATCGAGCGCATCGCCCAGCCTGGCCTGCAGCAGCGCCGCGGAGCGATCGCGGATGTCGCAAGGAAGATCGATGCGCGCTTCATAGGACATGGTTGGGGACGGGCCGCCTCGCGGATCGGATTCGGCGGCAATCTGGCGGTGTTCGCGCTTGCAGCGAAGCCCCGGATGGGGTGCGGCGATACCCCCGATCGGGTGTCTACCCACACGGCCCCGGCTGCGCTATGCTGGCGCGGGGCGGCGTGGTGGATGCATGGCGGGTGCTGCGCCGGGTCTGCCAAAAGGGGCGAGCATGGGTCAACATGATGCGCCGGCGCTGGCCGGTGGGCCGGCCGCAAGCGGCATCGCGCCGATCCGCGTGCTGATCGCCGACGATCACCCGATGCTGCGCGAGGGCGTGGCGGCGGTGATCAATGCGCGGCCGGACATGGTCATTGCCGCCGAGGCCGCCACCGGCGACGAGGCGGTTGCACTGTTCGCCCAGCTCCGCCCAGATGTCGTGCTGATGGACTTGCGGATGCCCGGCATGTCGGGCCTGCGCGCGATCGAGGCGATCCGCCGGGACTATCCGGAGGCGCGGATCATCGTCCTCACCACCTATTCCGGGGATGCGCAGGCGGTGCAGGCGCTGCGCGCCGGCGCGGTCGGCTTTCTCCTCAAAAGCAGCCTGCGCCGCGATCTGCTGAGCGCGATCCAGGCGGTGCATGAGGGTAAACAGCACCTCCAGACCGATGTGGCGCAGGACATCGCGCTCCATGCCATCGCCGAGCCGTTGACCGCGCGCGAGACGCGTATCCTCCAGTTGATCGCCTCCGGCCATGCCAACAAGCAGATCGCCTGGACCTTGCAGGTCGCCGAGGAGACGATCAAGTCGAGCCTCAAGAACATCTTCGGCAAGCTGGACGTGCGCGATCGCACCCACGCGGTGACCAAGGCGGCCAAGCGGGGCATCATTGAGCTTTAGCCGCGCCGGCATCCGCCGCCTCTGTCTCCTGTCGATCGCCGTCCTGAGCCTGCTGGGCATTGCGCCGGCCCGCGGCGACATTCCGCTCACCAGCTATCGCCACGATCGCTGGTCACTGGACGAGGGCGCGCCGGGGCGGATCAACGCGATCACCCAGTCGCCCGACGGCTTCCTGTGGATCGGCAGTGTCGAGGGGTTGTTCCGTTTCGATGGCGTGGTGTTCGAGCCGATCGCGCTGGCGCCGGCCGGATCGGGGCATCTGGTGGTATCGCAATTGCGCACCAGCCGGACGGGCGATGTGTGGATCGGGCTGGCGCGGGGGCGCGGGGTGCGGGTGTGGCGCGATGGCCGGGTGGTCGATCCGCGCATGCCCAACCCCTCGCGCGAGGTCAACGACATCGCCGAGGACGCCGCCGGCGGCATCTGGATCGCGCGCGGCGGGCGCGGCGACAACACCCTCGCCCGCTATGCCAACGGCCGCTGGCAGGAGTTTGGCGCCGCCGCCGGCCTGCCCGAGCAGCCGGTCTGGGCGATGCTGTTCGCGCGCGATGGCACGCAATGGGTGGTCTGCGACGCGACCATCGTCGTGCGCCGCCCGGGCCAGACGCGCTTTGCCGCCACCGGCATCGCCGTCGGTCCGCGCGCCAGCCTTTCCGAAGGGCGCGCGGGCGAGATCTGGCTCTCCGACACGCGCGGCACCCGCCGGATCGCACCGGAGGGCGGGCGCCCGGTGTTCTTCCCCAACCCCGCCAGCATCGGCGGCACGCGGATGCTGTTCGATCGCGACGGCAACTTGTGGGAGACCACCTGGACCAACGGCGTGCTGCGGATCCGCGCGCCGGGGCGGCCGCTGGCGGCGGGCGGAGCGGATGAATCGCCGCGCCTCGCCACCTTCACCGCCGCCGCCGGGCTGACCTCTGAGCAGACGCATGCGCTGTTCCAGGACCGCGAAGGCAACCTCTGGATCGGCACCGAGCTGGGGCTGGACATGTTGCGCCCCGCCGCCGTCGTGGTGGAGCCGGGCATCCCGGCCAATTCGCCCACCAGCTATCGGCTGGCGGCGGCGCGCGATGGGACGGTCTATGTGGCCGATGCCGATGGGCTTTACGCGATCCGGCCAGGGGCGGCGCCGGCGCGGCTGATGCGCCTGCGCACGCCAGCGGAGGCGCTGTGCGCGCGCCGGGCCGGCGGTGTCTGGCTGATCGATGCCGACGCAGTTCTGGGCATCGATGGTCGCCGCCGGGCGCCCGTGCCCAAGCCCGCCGGAATCCGCGCAATGGGCTGCGCAGAGGACAGCGCCGGGCGGCTGTGGCTGCCGGCGCTCGATCGCGGGTTGTTCTGGCGCGCCGGGGGGGCGTGGCACACGTGGCCGGAGCTGTCCGCGCATCGCGGCGTGCCGGGCAATATCGCGCTGACCGGCGCTGGCCGCGCCGCCATCCTGTTCCGTGCGCCTCCCTTGGCGCGGCAGGATGCGCCCTTCGTGCCGCTGTTCGATGCATCGTCGCGGGTGGGCGGGATCGAGGGCTTGCTGCCGCCCCCCGGCGCGATGCTGATCAGCGGCGCGCAGGGTCTGGCGGTCCCCACGCATGGCGCAATCCTGCCGGCCGCGCGCTATCCATGGGCGGCCTCGCTCAACGGTGCGGTGCAGACCGCCACCGGCGACACCTGGGCGATCGGCGATGCCGGCATCGTCCGACTGCGCTCAGCCGATCTGGCGCAGGCATTGTTGCGACCGGGCCGCCCGGTGCCCACACGCATCTTCGATTTCCGCGATGGCCTCAACAGCTTCGCCCAAAAGGCGCCCGGCGCTCAGGTCGCACAGGGCGGTGACGGGCGGATCTGGTTCCTCACCCGCCGCAATGTCGTCCACATCGATCCCGCCACACTGACCACCAACCACGTGCCGCCGGCGGTGATCGTCCGCAGCATTGGCGCGCGCGGCCGGGTTTATCCCCCGGCGGCCGACCTGCACCTACCGGCAGATACCACCGGCGTGACCATCGCTTACACCGCGACCAGCCTGACCGTGCCCGGCCGGGTCGCCTTCCGCTATCGACTGTTGGGTCAGGACGCGCGCTGGATTGACGCGCGCAACCAGCGCAGCGCCAGTTTCGCCGACCTCGGCCCGGGCCGCTATACGTTTCAGGTGATCGCCGCGAACGACGACGGCGTGTGGAACGCGCGCGGGCAGAGCGTCAGCTTCACCATCGCGCGCGCGTTCTACCAGACCTGGTGGTTTCCGATCCTGAGCGCGACGGCGATCCTGGCGCTGCTCTATCTGGCCTATGCGGCGCGGGTGCGTTACCTTGGCGGGCTGATCCGCGACCGGCTGGCCGAACGCACGCTGGAGCGCGAACGCATCGCCCGCGAACTCCACGATACCCTGATCCAGGGGGTGCAGGGCCTGCTTATGCGGTTCCAGGCGGTGGCCGATCGGTTGCACGACGATGCCGAGGCCCAGGCCATCCTGCTCCCCGCGCTCGACCGCGCCGAGGAGATGCTGATCGAGGGGCGCGACCGGGTCAAGGGCCTGCGCCGACTGGAGGAGCGGCATCTCCAGCGCGAGCTGCGCCAGGTGCTCGACGGCCAGATGTTCGCCGCGTCGGTCGCGCCGGCACTGATCCACCGGGGGTCGCCGCGCAGGGTCGCGCCAGAGGTGGTCGACGATATCATTGCGATCGTCAACGAGGCGCTGGCCAATGCCGCGCGCCATGCCGGCGCGAGCATCGTGGAGGTCCATGTCGATTACGGCGACCGGGCGATCACGGTGGTGGTGCGCGACAATGGGGCGGGTATTTCGCCCGAAGTGCTGACGGCGGGCGGGCGCGACGGGCACTTTGGCCTGATCGGTATGCGCGAGCGCGCTGCGCGCATCGAAGGCCGGCTGACCATCGAAAGCGAAGCGGGGCAAGGCACGCTGCTCCGGCTGACGATCCCGGCACGCATCGCCTACGTCGCCTGAACCGGATATCGCGATGCGGACGTTCGCATGTGCCTGCGGCCGTCCGCATGTCGCGTCCGGGGATCTCACGCATTCTGCCGCATCACGCAGGCACGCAATCACCACGAACAAGCTTTGGCCCCCGGCGATGGCGGCCCGATGACACCGGGCAGATGGATCACATCTGGCGCGACACCGCATCGAACGTGAGCCGCGGCAACCTTGGAAACACCTTTGCCGGATCGCCATGGCCGATGGCGCAAATGAAATTGGTCCGCCAGGTTTCGTCCGCGAAGAACGCCGCGTCGACCTGACCGGCGTCGAACCCCGACATCGGCCCGACGTCCAATCCCACCGCCCGCAGCGCCAGCATGAAATACGCCGCCTGTAGCGAACTGTTGCGAAAAGCGGTTGCCTCGCTCAGGGCCGGGTTGCCGGCAAACATGCCCTCAGCCGCCGGATTGTGGGGGAATGTCGCGGGCAAGTGCTTGTAGAACTGCGTGTCGTAGGCGATGATTGCAACAACTGGTGCGCTCATCACCTTGGCGACATTGAGCGGTGCGAGTGCCGGCTTCAGCTTTTCCTTGGCATCGTCGCCGCGCAAAAACAGCAGGCGCATCGGCTGCGTGTTCATCGACGTGGGGCCCCATTGGGCAAGCTCGTAGGCTTCACGCAGTTGCGCATCGCTGACGACGTCCTCGCGCCAGCCGTTTTGCGAGCGCGCCTCGCCAAACAGGCGGTCGAGGAGTGATTGATCTGACGTCATACCGATGTTCCCATTCCAGTAGAAGTATCTGCCTGCTTCGCGGCCACCCGGACACACGACACAGCTTATGACAACGGGTAAGAATATCCGATCCAGCGCCCCAGAAAGATCACCAAGATCCACAACGTCAGTGAAGTGAACCCGGCAATGCGTGCTGCGACAGGTGGAGGCAATTGCTCACCCCAATCGGATATTTTGCGATAGGCGGTAAAATGAAAGATACCCATATTCAGGCCCGCCAGTGCGATCATCACCAATTTCAGGCGAAACGGCGTGCTTTCGGCATATCCCGTGGCGTTGGACACGAACAACAGCGAACCGGTCACAACGGCAACGACAAAGGCCACCCAGGTGAACGGCAACATGTCCAACGTCAGTTGACGCGCGCTGCGGCGATGGGCGGCAAAGCCCATCAGCCGGAGGTCGACAATCGCGATCGTGCCGACCACCGTGGTGATCATCAACACGTGAAGACTTTCGATCCAGGGAAACAAGGTCGAGCTTTCGCGGATCGCCGTCCCCACGGAGGAATCATACAGCATTTGCAGCAGGCCGCCGCCAGCGCCGTCGGGTTCCATGTTATATTCTCCAAAGAAATTTGGGATTACTTGATATAGGCAATCCAGCGACCGCAGAAGACAACCACAATCCAGATGGCGAGCGAGGCCCATGCCATCGGCTTGACCAGCTTCGCCATCCGCGCGTGTTCGACACGATACTCCGGATGCAGGACCGGATAGCGAAACAGCAGGGTCAGGATGAAGCCGGTGAGGACCAAGGCCATCTTGATCCAGAACACCTCGTTGGTCAGCACGCGGTAGGGCTCGGCGAAACCGAGCACAAACCCGCTCGTCAGCAACACGCCCAGCGCCGACCACATCCAGGGCAGGTGCCGCCGGACGACGGCCTGCGGTGTTTCATCGGTTGCAAGGACGCCGGCGAGGCGCAGATCCATCACGATCGCGGCACCAACGACAATCGCGATCGAGATGATGTGAAAGCTCTGTACGGCCGGGATGATCCACGTTGTTTCACGCAGTTCCGTGCTGATGGCCGTACCGTAAATGTGTTGGGCGAAATGTGCGACGGACATGTCGTTTAATCCTCAGGCTTGCAAGCTTATCGTTTTCAGCCACCCCGCAGACGATCCGGACGTCGGCTGTCTCGGCGCCGACCCCGAAAAGCCTCCCCGCACGCAGTGTGCTTCGATGCGGCAAAGGATCCGGTTCACGGCGCCCCGGGGCCCGGCACGGGCGGACCGCCAGCGCCGGGGGGCGACGGACTGACATCCCAATGCTCGATCAACCGACCATTCTTCACGCGGAACATATTGAAGATATAGGTCTGCTTCGGCTGACCCGTGACCCGATCGGGCATCGCACGGGTGGTCAGCAACATGACCAGGTCCCCCTGGGCCATCACCGCAACCGTCTTTGGCGCGAGGGCGGCTTTCATCGGCGGCATGCTCTGGAACACCCGGATCAGCTTGTCGCGCGCGCTGCCCGGACCGGGTGCATTTGCGAACATCTCCGAATGCTGCACATAGTCGGGGCTGATGTAGTGCTCGGCAATCGCCTGAATGCGTCGTGAGGTCGTACCGGCTGCGTCAGCAGCATTCAGAGCCCGGTAAAATCCGAGGACTACCTCTTTGTTCGCCGCTTCCACCGGTGTGTTGCGCGCGTCAGCGGGCGTGCCGGCCACCGTCAGCGCCGCCAGCGGCAAACCAACCGCAAGAATGCGACCAAAGAACTTGAACGGGTGCATGGCAGATCCTGTCAGATACATGGGCATTCAATCCTGTGGCTCTTTGACCAAGCCAGCATCGGCCTTGACGCTCGGATCGCCGATCTGCTCTTCGCAGTTATACTCGGCGAACAGCGCCTGATAGGGGTCCCAGCCGAAGGTCCGCACGATCGACCACGGCCTGGTATATAGCGCCGGATCGCTGACCGTCGTGACGATCTCGAGGAAGGGGACGTGCCCGCCATCGTTGACCTTGCGAATGCGCTGGATCAGTTTGCCGCTGGCGGACATGGGCGTCCCGTCGACATCGAGCCAGATCGGCTGCTTGAACCCGGTGGTCTCGACGACGAGGGTATTGCCATCCCAATGTCCGACCGACCGGCCCATATATTGCTTTTGCGCGGGCAATGGCATGCGCGCCGCATCGAGCGAAATATTCCAGCGACCGTGGTATTCCTCGAAGACGAATTCGATGTGATCCCTGGTCTGCATGACCTGAAACGGAAAGTTCAGATCATATTGCCACTGCGGTCCCGGCGGCCGGCACAGCGCCGATGCATTGACGAACGGCTTGCCGTCCTTCAGCGAGAGCACCCGGCGGGAGATGATCTTGGCACCCTCCATGGTATAAGGCACCGGTGCGCCGTACATATCCTTCTGTGCGCGGAATTCGAGCGGCAGGTTATGGAACCAGGTGCCCTGAAAGTCGCGCGGATCGGACGGCGGCATCGGGGCGTTCGCCGGCAGGGGCGGATGCGGGGGGATGCCACCGGGGGCCGGCGGCGGCAGGCTGGCCACGATCTTCTCTGCCGGCGTCAACTCCGGCGCGGGCGGTGGGCCGAGTTGGGCAAGCACCCCGTCGCCCGGACCACCCCGGGAGGCGCCCTGCGGCCCTGGTGCGGGTGGCGCACCAACAGGTGACGGCCCGCCTTGCGGCGCGGGCTGACCTTGCGCGAGGACCGGAGTGACCGCCAAAGCCAAAGCGATCACCGCCATCAGGGTGCCGCACGTCTGCCCCGGTGAACGCGGCAACGGAATGCTCATTTGAGGGTGCTCCAGATCAAAGTGCGGCCGCTTCATTTGGCAAACGCGGGCTGGTTTGCATCGCGCCGATCGAGACAGATATCTTCCGCAAAGATCGCGTCGGGCTGGCGTTTGTAGGTCACCACCGCATCCCACGGGCGCGTGAAATAGCCCGGGTCCTCGATCGTGATCCGGTCTTCCAGCGTGTTGCGATCGATCAGGCGATAGCGCTCGGTGACCTTCAGGTCGAAGTCATGGGGCACCAGATCGTCGATCAGCGTCCGATCGGACGCACTGTCCATCACGGCGACCAGCGTATCGCCTTCCCAGTGGCCGTTGGATTTGCCGGTCATCGTCGGCACCAGCCCCAGCCCCATGTAATCCGGCTGAGGCGGCACACCGAGGTTGATCTGGCGCAGCGCGTGGTTCCATTCGTAATCGAAAGTCACCACGTTCTGCCGATTCCAGATCTTGAACCGCATCGGCGTCAGCGCCAGACGCGGCACTCCCGGGTTCGAACAGCGCGACAGGGTAATATCGTAATCGTCGATTTTACCTTCCGCCTTCAGCACCTTGTTGGCTTCGTAGGCCTTGCGGCCATCGGCGGTGAACGGCACCTCGCCAGAAACCGGCCGCAATTCCGTGGTCGGTCTGGCGATCAGCCAGACGCCCTCGATGTCGGGCGTGGCGGCCCGCGCGGCGCCCGCACTGCCGATGGCGAGCACCGCCCCGGCCAGCAGGGCCCGCAAGGCGGTTCGGGTTCGGTTGCGCTCGATAGCCATGTCGCCTCTTTCAGTTGCCGCCGGCGCGCGCGGCTTCGGTATCGGAAAAGAACTTGCCGTTCGGCAACTTCAGCGTCTTGAGCGCGCCGCCCGGCTGACCACTGATGTTGGGATGATAAGTGACGGTCACTTTGTCGCCGCGCTTGAAATCGCGCGGGTTCAGGCCCTGCTTGGCAAACAGCAGCGGGCTTCCGCTCACGATCGACATCTGGCTCTCGACGCCCTTGTCGAGATAAATCAACACCATCGACGAATGCGGCGCGCCCCAGCGGAATTCCTTGAGTGTCCCTTCGGCGGTCAGCGTCTGGTTCATGTCGTAGGCGGCGAACGAATGGTGCGCGCTCGCCTGACCAGCCGCCAGCCCGACACTCACGGTCAGGGCCGGAACCAACAGCCACCGATGTGCAAACTTATGCATTGAGCTACTCCAAGCGAAAGACATCCCGCCGCCGTCGCAAAAGGCGAACGTGGCCCCGTTCAGATGAGATGACAGCCGGCCCGGTCAGCCGGGATCAGCCATCGCCGGGCGCCGGCGATGGCGGCCTTTACGATCACACCCACCCACAATTTTACGTCCTGTTTCATCGGCAAAACCCCTCCTCGACCGGCGGCGTGCCGCGGACGGATCGGGCTTGGCCATGCGACAGACGTTATCGCAGGCGGCGGGGCCGAGTTAGATGCCTCAATTCAAAGACAGGCGGCGCGCTACGCCACCGCCAGATAACTCTCGGCGGGGCGGAGCATGACCTCAAGCTTCATGCGCGCGAGGCTGCCAGCAGCAACCACATCCCCTGCGCCGACCGCATCGAGAATGCGCCGGGTGATGGCAATCACATCCCCCCGGTCGGGCGGGACCAAAGGCGCGCTGCCAACGAAGATATTGGCCAGACCCAGAGACCGCACGATAATGGCGAGCAACGGATTGCCGCTCAGTTCGAGCAGGTGGTTCTCGATGGTCAGTGCCTCGAAGGCATCAGCCCCCGCCCATGGCGCGACGGGGGCCGCCGGATCCCGATCCGCGACCTTGACCCGGCGCGCCGCCAGAACGGGCGCGCTGCTGACCAGATAGGCGATCGTTTCGCGCAGATCCAAGGCCGGGGTCGCGCTCGCCACCAGGCAGGGCGCCAGCAGGCGGATCACACCCGTGGGGGCCGCCGGCGGCGCCAGTTCCGCACCCTTGCGCCCCTTGTGGCATCGCACGATGCCAAAATCCTGCAGGATCCGCCGGGCTTGCCGCACAACGTTATCGGTATAGCCCAGGCGTTCAGCAGTTTCCCATTCGGCCTCCTGCGTCCCCAAACCCTCGCTGAGCTCCCGCGTCATCCGCGCAGCCAACGCCATGGCGGACTTGCGGCCGGACAACGAGAAGGCACGCTCGGCGACCTCCAGTGCGACGGTCGGTGCATCACGGTCCGCAACGCCGGCGAGATCATCGAGCTGCGCAAAGGCCTTCGCCGGATCACCGCGCTGGATCGCAGCCTCCAGCACGTCATCGCGCGCGGGGGCCGCAGGGCCGTGGGAAATGCGCACCAGCATTTCGGCGAGGCGTGCAAGGAGCGCCAAGGTCGGCTTGCCCGACTGCTCGGCAAGATCTGCGGCAAAGCCGTCAACGCCGGCGGTGGCGGTTCGGTCGGGCAAGGATGCGCGCCGGCCGATCGCGACATCCACGATCGCGCGCCAGACCAGCAGCCTGAACTCCCCGATGCAGGCATGCGTTTTCTGCCCCAGCGCCAGATACATGACGACAGCGCCCACGACGTCTTCCAGCGCCGGCGCCGCCACGAACAGACCGCCGCCGGGCCCCCGGCGCACGTCGAGCAATCCGCGCGCTTCAAGAATGGTGACCGCTTCCCGGAAGGCCGGCCGTCCGATACCGAGGCGCTTGCGCACTTCTGGCAGGGCACCGAGCGATTGGCCAACCGGCCACCCCTGCCGAAGCAAGCCCATTTCCACGCCAAGCACCGCCTCGTGGGCAAGGCTGGCCGTCTCCACGTTACCCAGCATGCGGTCACTGACATGCTGCAATTCGTCTGCGCCAATTGCCCGCGCACGATCGCCTCTCACCATTCCCGGCATCCCTAATCCTGCTCTCAACCCGTTCGTTTTCTCGAGGCGTTCCGCGTTCAGAATCACCGTCATTCTCTCTATCATGCCCGCACCAGGCTGGTCTTGGAAATCGCGATGGACGCCGGCCATCGCATCCCCGAAACCATGGGCCGTGGCGCTCTGGCACCGCGCTCGTAGGTGCGACACGCCAAGGCGCAAGCGACCATCGCCGAACGCGCGAACCCGGAAGGGTTGCTCGCCCGGGATAAGAACGCAGGCCCGGACTTGCCAAGTTCATCCGCGCGACCTGACGCACAAGGCAGCACACATGCGGCGCCCGATGGTGCCAACGGCGGCATGGCCGCCATGCTGCGGCGTTCCAAGGCTTCCTTCACGCTCCGCTCCCAAATTCAAATGCGTCGGCCCTGCCGATCTGCTAAAGATATCTACTTGCAGTGCGACGAACGCCGCCCCGGATGCGCGGCACGTGCGTTGTGACGCTGCTCGAGAGGGATCAAACCCGACTCAGTTTTTTCCATGCTCCAAAATCTGCACCAATCAGTCATATTTAGACTGTTTGGTCAAGTATATTCGGGCCTGGAGCTTGCCGATACCGCCTATGATGCCGCACATCATATATCCAATATATTAGGCTGATATATTGTGTTTTTTCCTGCATTTCATCGAACAGAAACAGGCTGGTCGTCGGCGACTCAGCCGCAAACGACCCGTTGCGGCAACCGGCAATGTGGAATTCATGCACCTATCTTGCGCACCTCTGGCTGCTAGCGTGAGGGCAGGTGGTTTCCCGAGGATCATAAGCCGGGGGCATCAAATGACCGCGGGGTGACGGACCGGGCGCTGGGCCAGGCGCGCGAGCGGCCCGAGATCGAATTCGTCAGCTCACGGTCAAATTCAGGCGGGATGTCGAATGAAGCGCACGCAATATCTGTTTTCAGCCGCGCTCCTCGCTGCCGCCGTTCTGGCGCGTCCGGCGATCGGCCAGAGCGCGCCCGCAACGGGCACGGCGTTCACGCGATCCGCGGGTGCAAAGGTGTTCGGCAAGTGGTGCAGCGATTGCCATGGCACGCCAAACGGCCCGGGTAGCATGGCGTTGCAGCGGCAATATCAAGGGAGCGTCAATCCCATTCTCGAACAGCGCAGCGACCTGAATCCGGACTACATCAAGCTGATCGTCCGGCACGGCATGTCGTTCATGCCTTCGTTCCGCAAGACCGAGATCAGCGACGCAGAGCTCACGCAGATCGCCGCTTACCTGACGTCTGCGCACGCGCGCGGGGTGAAGTAAGTGCAGATGTTGACGAGACGCACTGCAATCGGCGCCGGCCTGGCTTTCGCCTCGGCCGCTTGCGTCAATGGCGGGGCAGCATTGGCGAAAAGGACTGCGCGAACCCGTCCGTTCGATGCCTTGCTGGTTGACGAAACGGTGGCGATGCCCGCGCAAATGGGCGACTTTGTCCGCACTTGCGCGCGCCGGCTACCCGTCTTGACGATCGGGATGGATGCGGCCGGCCAGCCCGGATTGATGCGCACACTCGGCCAGAGCCGCGCCCTTGTCGGCATCAGTTCGGGCGCCACATTGTTCTGTCTGGAACGCATGGCCTGGGATCATGGCTTTCGCCTGACCGCACGGTGCCAGAGGGCCAGCGGCGATCTTGCGGTGCGTCAGGATATCGCTGCCTGTCTGGCCGGTTCCGCCGTGTCTGCGGCGGCGCCGCCGTCGCTGGTGCGCATGTACCGGCCGTCCCGCGCGGATGGCGTGGTGCATGTGTGGACCATGCAGACATCGACTTCGCGCCCAACCCGGCAGGACATTTGACCATGAGACTGCCTCCCAACGTCAGCGAAGCCGATTTCAACGCGGCGCTCAAGGCCTTCGCCAAAGTCGTCGGCGAAGACTGGTTGTTCACGTCGGACGATGACCTCGACCTCTATCGCGACTCCTATTCGATCGTTTGGGGCGAAACCGACGAGCGCACCGCGTCGGCCGCCATCGCTCCGGATCACGCCGATCAGGTTGTCGAACTGGTCAAGATCGCGAACCAGTACCGCATCCCGATTTACCCGATCTCCACGGGCAAGAACCTGGGCTATGGCGGCGCGGCCCCTGCCCTCGCCGGGAGCGTGGTACTCGATCTCAAGCGGATGAACCGCGTCATCGAGATCAACGAGCGCAACGGCTATGTGGTGGTCGAGCCGGGGGTCAGCTATTTCGACCTGTACAACTACATTCAGGACAAGGGCCTGAAGCTGTGGATCGATTGCCCCAGTCCGGGTTGGGGCAGCCTGATCGGCAACGCGCTCGATGGCGGCGTCGGCGTGACGCTGGCGCCCTATCGCAGCCATTTCGATGCCCAGTGCGGCATCGAGGTCGTTTTGCCCAACGGCAAGATGATGCGCACCGGCATGGGCGCCATGCCCACCGCCCAGACCTGGCAGCAGTTCAAGCCCGGCTTCGGCCCGCGCATCGACGGCTTGTTCAAGCAGTCGAACTATGGCGTCGTCACCAAGATGGGCTTCTGGCTGCTGCCCGCGCCGGAAGCCCACACCACCGCCGTCGCGACAGTGCCGAAGTTCCACGACATCATCCCGCTGATCGATATTGTCAGCCGGCTGGAACAGGGCAAGATCGTCCAGGGTTTGTGGAACCTGTCGAGCCCGATCACAGGGACGCCCGGCGATGCCGCTCACGCAGGCGGGCCACCCAAGCCGCTGGACCCCGCGATCGTCGCCATCCTCGACGATCCGAATGGCGCGGATATGGGCAAGCTAGAAGCGATCGCCCAGACGGCCGGCCTGCCCTTCTGGGCGTGTGAGTTCAATCTCTACGGCCCGAAAAAGCTGATCGAGGCGCAGTGGGCCTGCATCGGCGAAGCGATTGCGGCCATCCCCGGCGCGCAGTTCAAACTTAATGAGATCCGCAGCCTGCCCCTGCCCGCCGAAGAGCTTCGCACCATGCGCGATCTCGGCCCGCTGGGCATCCCCACGCTGCGGACATTCGATCTGGGCCCGATGCATGTCTTCGATGGTGAGGACGTCGTCGGCCACATCTTCTTTTCGCCGGTCATCCCGCGAACGGGTGAGGCCGCCATCGACGCCATGGGGGTCTTTTCCGCCATCGCCCGCAAGTACAAGATCCCCGGGCCGCCGCTGCCGGTCCCCTCGGCGATTTTCGAACGCGCGTTCCTGTTCGCCTTCGCGCTGCCGGTCACGCGATCGGCCGAGGTCAATGCCCGGATCCGCGCCATCTTTCATGAACTCGTCGTCGTCGCGACCGCCAAGGGCTGGGGTGAGTACCGGACCGCGCCGGCATTCTATGATCTGATCATGGACGGCTATTCATACAATGATCATGCCCTCCGCGGCTTCCTTGAGACGATCAAGGACGCCGTCGATCCCAACGGGATCATGTCCCCCGGGCGCTACGCGATCTGGCCGCGCCATTTAAGGGACGCCCGCGCATGAGCCCGACATGGACGACGCCGAACACGCAGCGCCAACCTATGGAAAGCAAGCATTTATGATCAACATGCAACGCCGAACGGTACGGCCATGGAAACTCGCCGTCGTCGCCCTTGCCGCGCTGTGGACGCAGGCGGTCGACGCGCACCACTCCTTTGGCAAGTTCGACATGACCAAGCTGGTGACAGTGTCCGGCACGGTGCGCGAATGGACCTGGGCCAACCCGCATACCTGGCTGATCGTGATCGTGAAGAAGGCCAACGGCACCACCGAGCAGTGGGCCCTGGTCGGATCGAGCCCCAACATGATGAGCCGCTGGGGCTGGAACGCCGCCGACATCAAGGTCGGCGACAAAGTCGTGGTCGATATCCATCCCGGACGCGATGGCACCGCGATCGGATCGTTGCAGACGGTGTTCCTGAACAACGGAAAAGTCCTCGCCGATCCCGCCGGCTCGACCGGTCAGGCGCTCGCCGGCGGCCCCAGCCAACTGCCCACCAAACCGCAGGGACAACCCTACAAATGAGCGATATGGCCACACCGCGGTTCCAGCGAACCGCAAACCGTTTCCGCCGGGGCAGCGCCTGCGCGCTGGGCGCGTTGGCCCTGTGGGCGCACGTTGCCCATGCCGATGATACGGCAACCCCGAAATCGGCGCAGCAACAGGCGCAAAGCTGGGCGGACATCGCCCGCCTCCCCGATTTCTGGCAAGGCACATGGCAATCGATCAGTCCGATCGCCGACGATTTTTCGACCCCGCCTGACTATACCCCGTCGGCACGCGACTACATCCAACACTACAAGCCCGCCGAGGATAGTCCGTTTACGAACTGCAAGCCGCTGGGCATGCCATTCGTCCAGAACATCGGCGGCATGCCGATGAAGTTCTTCCAGTCACCCGGAATGATCGCGCTCTATATCGAATCGTCGGGCATGACGCGTTTCATTCATACCGACGGACGCCAGCACACGGAACAGCCCAACCCGTCCTATCTGGGCGAATCGATCGGCCATTGGGAAGGCGATACCCTGGTGGTCGATACCACCGGGCTTGATCGCGACACCGTGTTCCAGATGGGCCGTGACCAGCGCGCACTGGTACAGGGCGACCACTCGCCGATCGCCGGCGTTATCTTCGGGCCGCACGGGCCGAATCTGCGGATCGTCGAACGTATGCGACTGGTCGATTTCAACACGCTCGAAATCCAGACCACGCTGTTCGACGATACCGTATTCAACCAGCCATATGCCTTGCCGGCGCGCCGGTTCATCCGCGGCATCGAACGCCGCAACGAGCCGCAGGAATGGGCTTGCACCGACAATCGGGACTATCTCGATCCGGTGACCGGCAAGCTCGAGCTGAACGTGAAGGACAAGGCGGAAAATCGCTGATCCATCGGCGCTGGGCGGAATTCATCCACCTATCTTGGATGGCCGCGCCTGCTAGCACGTAAGGCGGCGCGATGACGATGGAAACGGTCGGCGCGCTACCCATCTCGCGACGATCGATGGAACGGACGCGCAAGCGCGGCGGCGCTGGGGTTCGGGGGGCCGGTGGAGCGGCACTGCGCCCCATAGACGAATGAGCCCGACAAGGGACACACATTTGGGAGGGAAGATTATGAGTCGTATGCCTTATCTGCTATCGGCCTCGTTGCTGGCCTGCGCCGCGTCGGCCCAGCCTGTCTGGGCGCTGAGCCCCGGCGATGCCACAGGTGGCACGCCCGATGCCGCCTCGTCAGCGACGCCGCCGCCCGGCAACGACACCGAAGTGCGGGAAATCGTCGTCACGGCGGAGCATCGGACCAGCACCGCCCAGAAAACCGCCGCGTCGATCAGCGTTCGTTCGGGCGAGGAAATGTTGCTCAAGGGGCGTTATGAACTCAAGAATATTCTTGAGGATGTGCCTGGCGTTTCGGGCGGCGCTGCCGACAATGTGAACACATCCAAGGGCGGTGGCACCGACAATCCCGCCGTGGGCCTGACCATTCGCGGCGTGCAGTCCAATTCGGGCGCCGGCGGCAGCACGGTGACCACCGCGCCGGCTGCGGCGTTCTATATCGACGATGTCTATAATGGCGTCGGCGGTGCCTACGATGTCAATCGGGTGGAGATTTTGCGGGGGCCGCAGGGCACGCTCTATGGCCGCAGTGCGACCGCCGGCCTGGTTGCCATTCACACCAACGATCCCGACACGCACCGGCTGTCCGCAGACTTCACGACGGAGTACGGCAACTATAAACTGATGCACTACACCGGTGCATTGAATGTCCCGATTGTGACCAACAAGCTGGCCATCCGTATTTCGGGCAACGAGTATGATCGCGATGGCTACTATTCGGCCGGCGGCGACACATCCAGCACCGACCTTCGGATCAAGGCGCTGTGGACCCCCACAACCAATTTTTCCGCGCTGCTCGGTTATGCCCAGAACTACAATACGACGCATTCCGGCGGTGTGACCATCAATCAGGGCAGTTCACCGACCGACTTTGTCTATACGCCGCAGGCGGTGGCCCCGGGGCACAACGACTTCCATCAGTATTGGGGTAACTTCAACCTGAAGGCCGGTCCTGTTGAATTAACCTATATCCCGGCGTATCGCACCTGGTATCAAAATGCCACGCTCTATTCGCGTGGCGCGCTGGATGCCAATCAAACCGTCTTGACGCCCAAAGACGAATTCATGACTCATGAACTCCGGATCCGCAGCACCGCGCCCGATTCCAGGTTCAAGTGGCAGGCGGGATTGCTGTATTACGAGAATTCCCTGAACAACACCAACAATCTCTATAATCTGGCCAGTTTGGCATACCTGTATCAATCCAAAACATACAAGAAAACCACTGCGGAAGGTCTGTTCGCAGAAGCGACTTATGCGTTCACGCATGACACGCGCCTGACTGGCGGTATCCGTTATGACCATACAGACGTCACGACAACCGAGGATTACACCGGCCTGTTCGGCACGACGTTGTCGTTGACCGGTAACGATGGCAAATCCAAGTTCAACAACGTGACATACAAGGCGAGGGTCGAACATGATCTGACGGCCAAAAACATGTTGTACGCGTCGGTTTCGACCGGCTTTTCGCCAGGCGATATCACCATCAGCACCGACACCCAGGGACAACCGCAAAAGCAGGTGCTCACATCCGAAACGCTGACAACGTACGAAATCGGATCGAAAAACCGCTTTTTTGGCAACAGGTTGCAGATCAACGGCGACTGGTTCTACAACAATTATGGCGGGTACCAGACCGCAGCCGTCAATGTTCTGGCGGATGTGCCAGGCCCTCCCCAATTCGCCTTCAATGTGATCACCGTACCGGTGAAGTCCTATGGTGGCGAACTGGAAGTCCAGGGGCGCCCCTGGGCCAGCGGCGTATTCAATCTCAACATCGCCTACACGCATGCCCGGTTCGGCAGCTTCGGTCAGTACGCGGAATTCTTCCGATATCCTTCCGTCCCCGGCTTTGCGCCATTCCAGGCCAGCTTGTCCTACGATCACCACATCTCGGTGGGCAAAGCGACCCTGCTGCTCGATGGTGACGTCCGCTACATGTCGGCTCACGACACGGCATCGATCACGCGGCCCCAGGCCGCGCTCGGCGGGTCTGACTACGCGCGCGTCGGCGGCGAGGTGATCGGCGACCTGAATGCCACGCTGATGTTCGGCGAGCATTTCTCCATCACCGGCTATGTCCGCAACGTTGCCGACAACCGCTTTCTGCCCGACGGCTGGGGTCTGGCTTTTGTCACGCCGGGCGCGACGGCCGGCGCGCCCAACGTCGAGGCCGACCGCGATGGCCTCAGCGACCCGCGGACGTTCGGCATGATCGTCCGGTTCAAATACTGAGATCTGACCATCCAGCGATGGAGACGCCGAACGGATGCGCTTCACCGGGACACGATTTGACGTCGGAGTCGTGTCCCGGATGCGGCGCGCTGCATGGAGTCGGCGCGTGCCGGGTGCGATGTCGCCATCGCACCCATTTCCGCTGTGGCCACAGCGACCCGCTGCGGATCGGAGCGATGATGCCCGCCAAAAACGAATCTTGACTGTTTCGTCATTAATGACGGAATAGTCATTAAATCCGCACCATCCGAGCCAGCCCCACTTCGGAGCCGGTTCAAAAGGATCAGGCATGAGCAAAAATTTCGACGTTATCATCAATGGCTGCGGCCCCACAGGCCTTACGCTGGCACTGCTTCTGGCGCAGAGCGGGCACGACATCGCCATTGTCGATCGCCACCCGTCGATCTACCCGCTCCCGCGCGCGATTGCCTATGATCATGAAATTGCCAGAATTCTCAACAAATTGGGGCTGCATGAGACCATGCAGCCACTGGTCGCGATCCCGGGGGCCTATCAGTGGCGCGACGATGCCGGCGAACTGCTTTTCGAACTGAACTGGGCGGACCAGACCAGCATCAGCGGTTTCCCCGCAAGCTATCTGTTCAGCCAGCCCGACCTTGAATCCGCACTCGACCAGACCGCCCGGGATCACCCGCAGATCACCATGCTGCGCGGCGTCGAGGTGGACCGCTGCACACAGGATGCATGTGGCGTTCTCCTCTGCGGCACCAACTCCGAAGGCGATGCCGTCCGCCTCGCCGGCCGATGGCTCGTCGGCGCGGATGGGGCCAACAGTCTGGTGCGCACGCAGATGGGCTCGGAGCTTGAGGACCTGGGCTTTCGCGCCGATTGGCTGGTGGTCGATGTTCGTCCCCGGCCCGGCCATGCCCTGCCGCTCGATGATGATTTGATGCTGCAGGTGTGCGACCCGGCGCGACCAACGACAGTCGTCTCGGGCGGGCCCGGGCGGCGGCGTTGGGAGTTCATGGCGCTGGCCGGCGAAACGCTCGATGATCTCAATTCGGCCGAACGGGCGTGGGCCTTGCTCGCGCCATGGGGGGTTACGGCTGACAATGGCGTCCTCGAACGCCATGCCGTTTACACATTCCGTGGGGCCATCGCGACGCAGTGGCGGCAAGGCAGGGCCTTTCTGGCGGGCGATGCCGCCCACCTGACGCCCCCCTTCGCGGGGCAAGGGCTTTGCGCCGGCTTCCGCGATGCCGCGAGCCTCGCCTGGCGGCTTGACCTGGCGTTGAAGGGCCTGGCCAGCGATGCACTGCTCGCTTCCTATGAGACCGAGCGCAAGGCGCACGCCCGTGCCTGGGTGATGAACGCGATCGATCTGGGCAAGGTCATCTGCGTGCTTGATCCGGCCGCAGCTGCCGCACGCAATGCCGGCATGAAGGCCGCGCGCGCTGCGGGCACAGCCCCACCGGCGTCGGCGATCCTCCCCCATCTGGGCGCAGGCACCCATCTCGCCGATCATCACGGCGGGACGCTGGCGGCGGGCGGCGCAGTCGACCGACTTGGCACACGCGGCCATCTGGATGACATCATCGGCACCGGCTTTATCTTGATCTCCCGGCACGAAGACCCGGCCGCCTGCTTATCGCGGCGCAATGCCGACCTTGTCGCGGCGATCGGGGCAATCTGCGTCGATATGTCGCCGAGCGGCACGGTCCGCGACAGTTCAGGCGCCTTCTCCCGGTGGTTCGACGCGCTGGGCGCCGATACAGTGCTGGTCCGGCCCGATTTTTACGTGTTTGGTGCCGGGATCGGCCCAGGTGCGGCAGACAGCCTCGTCGATGCGTTGGGAACGTGGATGACCCTCCAGGTGCGCGCCTGACGTTAAATCAACGACCAGTACAGTCATGGCAAAGATCGGCAAATTTGCGATCTTGCCGTTGAAGCAAGGCTCCCGCAGACCCACTCGATACAATCGGGCGGGTATGAGGGAGCCTTGCTTGTCTCCACCAACCGGTCGAAATTTGTGAGGTCATCAGCCACCCTTCTGCGCAGCGCATTATTTTAAACATGGCAGCTATTATGCGCCGCATCGCTGATTTATCGGAATCTCTGTCGCGATCTGAAATGCGGCGGCGAATTTTGTAACAAAGCCCCCAAATCAGACGCGGCGCCGGCCAACATGCCCTCGATGCGCGGCGATTTCCGCTCCATCCATGCATGGCGCCGGACGACATAAACAAAAAATGATGGGAGAGACACGATGCACGGACAAGTGCGCTTTTGGAGGGCGTCGTTGGCATGTCTGGCCGTTTCGGCCAGCGGATCAGCCATCGCGCAAGGCAACGCTCGGGCCGCCGATCCGCACCCGGCCGGCGCAACATCGGCCACGCAAGACATCATCGTCACTGCGGAGCGCCGTTCCGCCAATGTCCAGAAGGTTCCATTGTCGATCAGTGTCAGGTCCGGCAAGGATTTGCGCGAACAGGGACGCTACGCCCTGAACCAGATCCTTGAGGATGTGCCGGGCGTGTCGGGTGGCGGTTCGTCCGGCACTGGCAATGGCGGCTCCGATACGCCTGAAACGGGGGTGGCCATCCGCGGCGTTCCTTCGAACGCCAGCGCCGCCGGGTCCATCCTCTCGAGCGTGCCGACCACGGCCGTCTATGTGGACGACGTCTACAGCGGCCTGGGCGGCAACTATGATCTGGACCGAGTGGAAGTGCTGCGCGGCCCGCAGGGCACGCTCTATGGCCGGAGCGCGACCGCTGGCGTGATCGCCATGCATACCACGAACCCCGATCTGACGCGGATCGGTGGTTTCGCATTGGCCGAATTCGGCGATTATAGCCTGCGCCACATCACCGCCGCGCTCAACCTGCCGCTGAGCAGCGTGCTGGCAGTGCGGGTGTCCGGCAACCATTACGAACGCAACGGTTACGACACCGGCGAAGGTGGGGCGATGCACACCAACGATGGCCGCGTGAAATTGCTTTACCAGCCTTCGGCCAGCTTTTCGGCGCTGCTTGGCGCGGCCTTCCAGGACAATGTCACGCATACCGGCGGCGATTCCCTTCAACTGGCCGCGCCTGACCAATTCACCAAGGTGCCGATCGACGTCGCGACGGGCCACAATCATTTCCGGCAGTTCTGGGCCAACGTGAATTGGGACCTGGGGCCAGTGTCGTTGACCTACATCCCGGCCTATCGCACCTGGTATCAGGATGCGAACATCCTTGTCGCCAATGGCCCCATTGTTCTTGCGCAAAGGCAATACACGCCAAAGGACAGCTTCCTGACCCAGGAGCTGCGGATCGCGTCGAGGGCTGGCGCGAAGCTGGTCTGGCAGGCGGGTGTGTTCTACTACGACAATCGCATTAATAGCGACAACACCGCAGCGCTACAGTCCACCGGCGTCCTGGCTTATGATGCGGCGACGCGCAAGAACACACGCGATCTGGGCCTCTACGCAGAAGCGACATATCCGTTAACGTCAAGGCTCAGGGTCAGTGGCGGTCTGCGTTATGACGATACCAATGTGCGCAGCGATCAGGATTACACCGCAAACCTGAACTTTGGCCTCACCGGTATTCCCGGTACGCCGAGCTTCTCGACCCCTGTTGTCACCACGACCAAGTCGATCTCCGGCGCCGATGCGACCAGCACGTTCAACAACGTCAATTACAAGGCGCGTCTCGAATACGATCTGGCGCCAAGCAGTCTGATCTACGGCTCGGTCTCGACCGGGTTCCTGCCGGGCGATGTCCAGGTCGCCACCGGCGCGGGCAACCAGCCCGTAAAGCTGCCTTATGCCGAAGAGACGCTGACCTCCTATGAAATCGGCAGCAAGAACCGCTTCCTGAACGGTGCATGGCAAATCAACGGTGCCGCCTTTCACTATGTCTATGGCGGCTATCAGACCTCGGTCAACATCGGGTCGCCCTTCGCCCCCTCGTTCGTCCAGATCACGGCCCCTGCCCGCATGACGGGCGGCGAAATCGAGATCCTGGTCCGCGCCGGACACCACGATCGCGGCGGCCTGAGCGGCAGCTTCGTCGATGCGCGGTTCGTCGATCGGACCGCCGCCCAGACAGCCATCATCGCGCAAACGCGCATCCCCTATATCCCGCGGACGAATGCCAGCGCATTCTGGGAGCACGGTTTCGACATCGTCGGTGGTTCCTCGCTGACGCTCAAGGGCGAGGTCATCTATCACGCCGCCTATGATCTCTCACCCCTCACCAGCACGGAGGTCAGCCAGGGCGGCGAGACCTATGTGCGAGCGGCGCAGCAGTGGCTTGGCAATATCAATATCAACTGGACATCTGCCGACCGCCGCTTCTCCGTCAGCGGTTACGTGCGCAACGTGGGCAATGCACGGACGGCGAGCGCGCTGTCGATTCTGTCGATCACGCCGCTCTCCATCACCGGCTACCTGACCGACCCGCGTACCTTCGGCGGCGTGTTCGCGGTCCGCTTCTGAGGCGTGACTGCGACATTCCTGTGGGCCGCCATGCGCTTACTGTTTACGATACCGCTCCGCCGCTCGCATACCGGTCGAAGGCGGTAAAGCGCAGCGCCATGAAACGAAATCGCTGCTCGGCGGCTGCGACAGCAGCTTCAACATCACCGCGCTCGACGGCGTCCACGATCGCCCGTGACAACCGCATCATTTCATCGATCGGTACGCGTTCGTCCACGCCGGGCGGCTCCCGCAGGCAGGAATAGAGCAGGAAGCCACGCTCGATACCAGCCAGCAATGGGCTCTCGGCACGGGCCTGGATATGGCGATCGATCAGGATCATTTCCCAGGGATTGATCGGGCCGACCGAGCATCGCGCTTCAACGCCGCAACGCTCCCCTCCCCTGCGGCCGGCGGCGATGCGGGCGATCTCGATATTCAGCATCCCGGTTGCCTCGAAGCAATCGGCGACCGATATCCCCCGCTGAGCCAGAATGTGCGGGAAGATCGATGCGATCGACGCGGTATCCGGCGCACGCACCATCATGCCGCCATTGCGCCCGCGACGCAGCGTGACGATTTCCAGATCCTCGATCAACCTGACAGCCTGACGAACAATTTCCCCGCTCGCTTCAAACCGCCCCGCCCACTCGGCTTCCGAACCCACGCACGCCTTCCACGCCTCCGGGTATTCCAGGATCGTCGTGAGGATCTGCAACGCCAACCGATAGGCCGACTTTCCGGCACTGGCCCGATGTTCCGACAGGTCGTCCAGGCGCGGTCGGGCCTCGCTCAGGCCCAGATTGCGGCAGTCGAGGTAGACGTCGAGTGCCACAAGTGCGCCCCTGCGGTTGCCGCAATGGATCGCATGATGCAGCGCGCGGGCGGATCTCGCGTCGTCTCCAGATGGGCCATCGATCGCGCATAGCCGGGCGTCTCGCACGGATTCGATAAATTCAACCGCCAACGCGAGCGCAGGGTTGCCGGTTTTGCTGGCAAGGAAGCGCGGCAACCCACCGCGCCAATCGCCGCTGGGTGGCGCTGCGGACGTCAGATCGTTCCTGCGCTGCAGCAACCGCCTGACGACCGCGCTGAGAACGGCCCATTCGGCACGCATCAACTCGGCGATGCCATGGGGCGTGGCATGGAGGTAGATCAGCGTCAGATCCACCAGATTGCCGACGCCCGGTTCGGAGACGACGACCCCGCCTCCCGGTCCGGGCCGCGGTCGGGCGACGCCCCGAAGCTCTAGAATACCCAGAGCCTCACGGAATGCCCAACGGCCAAGACGATAACGCGCGCGAATTTCCGCCGCCGTGCCCAGGCAATGGCCCGCCTCGAGGCGCCCGGAAATCATTTCCTGCTGCAGCAACGCTGCCACGCGATGCGCACGTTTTGTGGCGGTTCCCTCACGCCCGGCGACCCGCGAATGATCGATGTCGATGACCTCGGGCGGGCTCGGCCGATGCGGCGTCATGGGCGTTATCCCTTTGGCACGATCGCAACATCAAATGCGGGCGTCACACGCTTTCAGGGCACCGACCGCCCCCCGCCCCGGGAGCACCCGATTGTCCCGCCCAGGCCCATGCGTCCGGCACCGTTACGACAGCATATCCGGCGGCCCTATTTGACCCCGATGACCGTGGTGCGCTGGAGAATGCGCCACTCGCCATGACGTTTTTCGAGAATGTCGTCGTAGTGTCCGGGCAAACCGACCACTGTCATTTTCGTCTTTGGGTCCGGGTACACGCTGATAAAATAGCCATAGTGGGTTGCCCGCGTGGCACTTTGAAACTCGAAATGGTGGCTCAGCGCCAGATGCCAGGGCGGGATGCCGTTGCCGATCGCGTTGCCGCCGCCGGGCGGCACGACCCCCGGCGGGAGCTGTGGCACACCCGGTGGCAATGCCGGCGCACCACCCGCGGGCAGCTTTGGCGGCTCGGCGGCCGCCTGCCGGTAAGGCATTGAAAACCGCAATCCAGGCTGGGGCTCGGCGATGATGGTGGCCTCGGGCCAGAACGCCTTGTCAAAACGGACCAGGTCGTGAAGCTCCAGCCCAAGGGTATAATTATCGACTGCGGCGTTGACCCCCACCCAGTCATCGATGGTGGGTTGGTACGCGGACACGGTCGCGGGGGGATCGTTCTGTGCAATGGCGCTGCCCGCGCCCATCAACAGACAAAGCCCCACGACGCCTGACAAAAATGTGACCTTGCTGCTCACAGAACCTCCCAAACCATGCTTTTGTTTTGATCCGATCGGCGGACTTGCGTCCACGGACCGCTGCCACAGTGTGCGAAGGATCGGCGGACCTGCCAAGAGGGTTGCAACCTGGCCGGCCCGCCGATCCGCAGCGCCCCGGCTCACGGCAAACCCGCCGGAACCCGGGCCCTGCGCGAGACCTCAATGATTGAGGTTGTCGTTCTCGTTGAGACGCTTGAGGACCGCCGCCGGGTCTTCCTCGATCGTCTTGTCCTGAGCCGGATCGAACGCCAGAATGTCGGCGGTGCTGCACACCCATTCGTGGGGCATGCCGTCCTCGCCGTGATTGCGCTTGAAGATCTGGACCGGCGACGAGACGTAAGGCTTCTTCCAGACCGTATCGTCGTAGATCGTCAACTGGTCTTCCAGCGTGTCGGGATCGGTCAGGCGAATGCGCTCGACCATGCGCAGATTGGGTCCGTGCGGCCCGAAGATGACTTCCGGCGGCAACACGAAGCGACCTTTGCCCTGCCCGGGCAGGTCGCCATACTGGAACAGGATGTCGCCGAAGCCGACGGTATCCACCACCAGCGTATCGCCCTCGAAATGCCCGACCGATTCGCCCAGATAGGTGGGGTTGGGCCGATCCGAATGCTGCGCATTCAGCCGGATGAAGCGGGTCATGCTGGTATTCTCGATGTAGATCGCGATCAAGCCCGGCTCGTAGAAGAACTTGAGCGGCGACCCCAGACGCTGCACGATCGGCATGCCCGGGGTCTTGCAATTCGCGCCGGCAAACGGGATGTCCTTGATCGGCTTGAAGCGCGCGATGTAGTCTTTCGCCTTGTCGGTATAGGGATCATCGACCGGATTATCCAGAAACGACGTGACGCTCTGCCAGTTTCCGCCGAAGAAATCGGGCAGCTTGGTGACGTCCGCCCAGGTGGTGCCCAGCGGTTCGGCGGCGGCCGGCTGGGCCGCGAAGATCGCCGACCCCAGCGCGGTGGCCAGCATGGCTTTGAATGTGATCATCGAGAGGCTCCCCCCATTTTTGCTTTTCATGATTGGACGATCTCGACGATCAGGGATGGTCGCCAGGGCCCGCACCCGGGGGCGGCGCGCCTGCGGCAGCCTTGAGCACGCGGCCCGAGCTCAGACGGACCTCGCCCAGCAAGGCGATGTGGTTGCCATCGCGGTTGGGGTTGGCATTGCACGAGATCTTGTCGCCCGGCTTCATGTCGGCCGCATTCCAGCCGCTGCGGGCGAGCATGCCCGTGCTGCCCGCCTCGAGCCCCCAGACTTCCTGCGTGCCATCGGGTTTGGCGACACGGATATAGAGCCAGGAATGGGGGTTGGCCCAAAGCCACTTCTCGACGGTGCCGGACAGGGTGATTGTCTTGGTCATGTCGAACACGGCCGCAGAATGATGCGCCGATACCGGAGAAACCGAGGACGTCAGCAAACATGCCGCCAGTATGCCCGCAATTCGGGCCGAACGATGTACTTTCACCGCGTTTTTGCCTTTCGATTTTTTCGGCCAATCCCAATCCCGGAGGCCGCCTATGGACCGGCCGTGGTTATCCTATCGCAGATGGCACAAAGATAGGTGCCACAATTCCGCCGAACCGCGCCCATTGCGCTCGGCCGCCGGCCACGGCGCGGAATCATGCACCTAACTCGCACGCACGCCTCCACCTAGGTTGCCGCTTCAGCCTAAGGAGTGCATGGTGATGAAGCTTGCGACCCGCAGGGACGGCGCGCCCGATGGCGTGCTGCACGTTGTCTCGCGTGACCTTGCGCGGTCGGTGGCGGCAACGGGGATCGCCCCGACGCTGCAATCGGCCATCGAGGACTGGGCGCGTGTCGCACCCGCGCTGCAGGCCTTGTCCGATGCCCTGAACGCGGGCCACGCGCCGGGCGCAGAGGCGCTCGATACGCGCACGCTTGCCGCACCATTGCCGCGCGCTTGGCAGTGGCTCGATGCGTCCGCCTTTCATGCGCACGGCGATCTGCTCGAGACAGTCTTCGGCCTCACGCCCCCGCCGGAGAAACGCTCGATGCCGCTGATGTACCAGGGCGCCGGCGATGATCTCCTGGGCGCGCGCGACGATGTGCCTTTGCCTTCAGAAGACGACGGCATGGATTTCGAGGCTGAAGTCGTGGCGATCGTCGACCGCGTGCCGATGGGTACGTCCGCCGCGCAGGCCTCCGGCCACATCCGCCTCCTGATGATCGCGAACGATACCAGCCTGCGCGCCCTCGCCGCCAAGGACCTGCAGACCGGCTTCGGGTTCCTGCAATCGAAGGCGGCGACGAGTTTTGGCCCGGTCGCAGTCACCCCCGACGAGCTGGGCGACGCATGGCGCAACGGACGGGTTCACTTGCCGCTGCACGTCCATTGGAACGAGGCCGAATTCGGTCATCCGCATTGCGGCGCCATGGGCTTTTCGTTCGGGGAGCTGATCGCCCACGCGGCACGAACGCGCAATCTGGCGGCGGGAACACTGATCGGCACGGGCACGATCTCCAACGCGGATTTCCGCGAGGTCGGTTCGGCCTGCATCGCCGAGCGCCGCGCCATCGAACTGATCGACGAGGGGCAACCTAGAACCGCATACATGAAATTCGGCGATCGGGTGCGCATCGAAATGTTCGACGCCGACGGGCGATCGATCTTCGGCGCCATCGACCAGACTTATGTGCGGGCAACCATCGCCGCCTGACCCGCACCAGCGGAGGCGCGACCCCTTTAACCCAATATCTGATCCCAGGAGACGTTCGCATGGCACGCTATTTGAAGCGCGGGGCCACCGCAGAAGCCAAGGCGGCGACCAACCGCCAGGTCCGCGACACGGTGGAAAGCATCCTCGCCGATATCGAAGCACGCGGTGACGAGGCGGTGCGCGGGCTGTCGATCAAATTCGACCAATGGGATCGCGACAGCTATCGCCTCACCGACGCCGAGATCCAGGCCTGCATCGACACGCTGTCGCCTCAGGACCTGAAGGACATCGAATTCGCCCAGACGCAAGTCCGCAACTTCGCGCAGATCCAGCGCGACAGCATGAAGGACGTCGAGGTCGAAACGCTGCCCGGCGTCGTGCTCGGCCACCGGAACCTGCCGCTGAATGCGGCCGGTTGCTATGTTCCGGGCGGCAAATATCCGCTGCTCGCCTCCGCGCACATGTCGGTGATCACGGCCAAGGTGGCCGGCGTCCCCCGGGTGGCGACCTGCGCGCCGCCGTTCGGTGGCAAACCCGCCCCGGCGATCGTCGCCGCCCAGGCGTTGGCTGGTGCCGACGAGATCTATTGCCTCGGCGGGATCCAGGCGGTGGCGGCGATGGGCCTGGGCACGCAATCGATCGCGCCGGTCGACATCCTCGTTGGGCCGGGCAATGCCTATGTCGCGGAGGCCAAGCGCCAGTTATTTGGCCGCGTCGGCATCGATCTGTTCGCCGGGCCGACCGAAACGCTGGTCATCGCCGACGAGATCGGCTGCGACGGCGAGCTGGCCGCAACCGACCTCCTCGGTCAGGCCGAACATGGCCCCGACAGCCCGGCGGTGCTGCTGACCACCTCCGAAGCATTGGCGCGCGACACGATGGCGTGGATCGACAAGCTGCTGGAGATCCTCCCGACCGCCGATATCGCCCGCAAGGCGTGGGACAACTTCGGCGAAGTGATCGTGGCCGACGATGATGCGGAAATGGTCCGGATCGCCGACGAGATCGCCTCCGAGCACGTGCAGGTGATGACTGCGGACCCGGATTATTTCCTCAACAACATGACCAATTACGGCGCGCTGTTCCTCGGCGCCCGCACCAACGTCAGCTTCGGCGACAAGGTTATCGGCACCAACCACACGCTGCCGACCAGGAAGGCGGCGCGCTATACCGGCGGCCTGTGGGTCGGCAAGTTCCTCAAGACCTGCACCTATCAGCGCGTGCTGACCGACGAGGCATCGGCGATGATCGGCGCATATTGCAGCCGGCTTTGCGCGCTGGAGGGCTTTGCCGGTCACGGCGAGCAGGCCAATATCCGCGTCCGCCGCTTCGGTCACCGCCATGTCGCCTATGCCGGCAAGGCCGAGGCGCGCTAGATCCGATGCCGCTTCCCACCACGCCCAGCTTCCGGCTCGACGGCCGCCGTGCGATTGTCACCGGGGCCGGCCGGGGCATCGGCCTTGCCAGTGCGGCGGCCCTGGCGCAGGCCGGTGCGGAGGTCACGCTCATCGCGCGCAGCCATGCCGAAATCGCGGCCGCCGCCGCCGACATCGCCGCCGCCGGTGGCAAAGCCCAAGCGGCGCAGGTCGACGTGACCGACCTGGCCGCGGTTCATGCGTTCTTCGCCGCGCGCCCCGCCTGCGACGTGCTGGTCAACAACGCCGGCACGAACCGCCCCATGCCGATGACCGAGGTCAGCGAGGCCGATTTCGATGCGGTGATTGACCTTAACGTCAAGTGCGCCTTCTTCGTCGCGCAAGCCGCCGCACGGCGCATGATCGAGGCGGGCATCGCCGGCTCCCTGATCCACATGGGATCGCAGATGGGGCATGTCGGCGGCATCAACCGCTCGCTCTATTGCGCATCGAAGTGGGCGCTCGAGGGGATGAACAAGGCCTTCGCGCTCGATCTGGCCAGATACGGGATCCGGTCCAACACGATCGCGCCGACCTTTATCGAGACCCCATTGACAAGGCCCTTCTTCGAGGATGCGGCATTCAAGGCCAGTGTCCTCGCGAAGATCAAGCTCGGCCGGGTGGGTCAGGTCACGGACCTCATGGGTGCCGTTCTGTTCCTGGCATCGGATGCGTCCTCGCTCATGACCGGCAGCAGCCTGGTGGTGGACGGCGGCTGGACGGCGGATTGATGCTGCCGAATGCACGGCCCCGGGCCCCGGGCGCGCGAATCTTGACACCTAACTTGGGCCGGCGGGCACGCTTAGGCACGACCGCGCCGCTTCAGACTGGGCGAAGCGGTCGATGACCGATGCGCAGGTTCATCGGCCTCAACGGTAAGGACATAGGGATGACTGTCGCTGAACGCCAAGCCGGCACCTTGCAGGGCATCCTGCTGCTGTTGCCGATCACGATGGCCGTCATGGGGCTGATTGTGCTGGTCCCCGTGCTGCCCGGGATGATGGCGCATTTCCACGACGTGCCGGGGGTTCAATATCTCGTCCCGCTGATGCTGACTTTGCCGGCGCTGTGCGTCGCGCTGCTGTCGCCGGTGGCCGGCGTGGTGGTGGATTTCTTCGGCCGGCGCACGACCTGCATCGGCGCCCTGGTGATCTATTCCTGCGTCGGCATCCTTCCCCTTTTCCTCCAGAGCCTGACCGCGATCATCGTCAGCCGCGCGGTTCTGGGCGCAATGGAGGCGCTGGTCGTGATCTCGAGTACGACCCTGATCGGGGACTATTTTCACGGTCGCGAACGGGAAAAGTGGCTGGCCAACCAGACCGCCGTGGCCTCGCTCGCCTCGATCGCGCTGGCATTTCTTGGCGGTGCTTTGGGCAATATCGGCTGGCGAGCACCCTTTGCGGCCTATGGCGTCAGCGCGTTGTTCGCGGTTGGCCTGGTCCTGTTCACCTGGGAGCCGCAAAAGAGCGACGAGCCCATCGAAGAGTTCGCCCCGCCCGGCGCGGGCTTCCCATGGCGCACCATCGCGCCGATCTCGTTGCTCGCGGTGTTCGGCGGCACGATGTTCTTCACCATGCAGATCCAGGTCAGCAATGTGCTCAGCGACGTGTACGGCGTCCGCTCGCCCAGTTCGCTTGGCCTTTACAGCGGGCTCGCCGGCCTGTCTGTCGCGGCCGGGACGCTGCTCTATCGGCGTTTCACGGCGATGCAGGCCACCTCGACCCAGTTGCTGATCCCATTCGCGCTGCTCGGTATTTCCTACGTCGCGATGAACCATGCGGCGACAGTGCCCGGGTTCACCCTTTGGTTGGTGGTCAATCAGGCCGGATCGGGCATGTTGCTGCCGGCATTGGTGGTGTGGACAATGGGGCGCCTGCCCTTCGAGATCCGCGGGCGCGGCACCGGCCTGTTCATGAGCGGGTGGTGGCTGGGCCAACCGCTCAGTAGCCAGGCGGTGGCCTTCATGCGGGGGCTCTATGGCGGCAACCTGCCCGCTGCCCTGCAAGTGCTTGGCATATTGTGCCTGGTCGCTGCGGCGATTGCGTTGATCAGCGCACGACGCGGATCAACGCCAACCTGAACCAGCGCTCGACCGATCGGATGAGCGGCTGTCAGCCCACGTTCGGCGCGTAGGCGCAGATCTTGTTGCCATCCGGATCGATCAGATAGGCCCCGTAGGCCTTGCCGGGTGCATGCGCACGATGCCCGGGCAGGCCGGCGTCACGCCCGCCGTGGGCAAGACCCACGGCATGGAACGCGTCAACCGCGCCGTAATCGGCGGCGCGAAACCCCAGCGTGTAGCCATTGGCCGGCGTATGCGCCGCGCCGTTGGCGGGAAAGCCCACGATCAGCGTTCCCTCCTCGCTGGCGTAAACCAGTCTCCCCGGCACCGGCAGACGCGGGTGGCCCAACGCGGCCATGACGGGATCGTAAAACGCCGCTGCGCGATCCAGATCATTGGTGCCAAGAAATGTGTGCGTGAACAAGATGTGATCCCGAGCATGAGTAGGGGATGAAACCACACGTCCCCGACAAGACGCCTGGGTGATCAACCCAAACGCGCTTGCCCGGGACGCGCATCATCGAGAGGGATGCATTCAGGCCGGTTCCACCGCGCGCATCCCGTTGACCGACACGGCAATGCCGGGGCCGGCGAAGCGGACCATTTCCACCTCGACGACCTCGAGAATATCCAGGTCGGCCACGGTGTTGATGATCTTGTGCTGCAACGGTACCTGCTCGAAAGTGGCCTTGTGCCACTGCACACGCCCGTTACCGGTCCAGCGCCGATATTCGAAATCGTCCATCTGGATGTTGGCCGCGGCCGATCCCTTGGGGGCCCCGCAAGTCACATAGGCGACGTCGGCCCCTTCGCATCCGTTCGGGCTCGTTCGCGGCATGTACTTGTAATAGAGTTGCGGACCGCCGTTCGAACCGGGCAGAACCTTGACCGGGTTGGCCTGTTCCTGCAACGCGCTGAGTTCGATTTCAAAAAAGGTATGTCCCATCCACCCGGTGGAGCAACTGGCGGTGCCGGCCGCTTCATCGCGCGTAATTTCGGGAAACTCGGAAAACATCTTGGGAAAACCCAGTTCCTCGCGACCGGTTAGGATCGCATCGGGGCGACCTTCCCAGATGATCGGGCAAAAGCTGCCCTCGATCACTTCGTCCTTGCCGCGATAGGTGACCGGGAAATCAAGCGAGAGAATGCCGTAGCCGCGCCCGGCGAGCCAATACAGATTGCGAAACCACGCGCAGGACACCGACAGCACGGGGTCGCCACGCAGGCTGAAACCGGGCGGCAGCAGCTGTTCAAGCTTGGCCGGATCGGTCCGATAAGCGACCCGCATCCAGTCGGCGTTCATCGTCCCGGTTTCCTCGGGCTTCCACATCCGGCCATCGGGATGCTGGCGAGGGCCGATGGCCGGGCCAAAGACGGTGGGCATGCGATAGCGCGACCCGGCATTGTTTTCGCTGGACATTTCCTTCTTCTCCCTCAGGGGCAGCCCGAGATCGGTACTTGCCCTTTTACGCGACGTAAAAGCCCCAAAAGGCTCGATCGGCACGAATTTGCTCTACTAGAGCATTAATAGACAATCTAGTCATTTATGAACCTGTCCGTCAGGGCAACAAGCGCTTTACCATCACGTGCGACATCCGGCGGCCCCGCCGCAATGCATCGCACCGGCCTCTCATGCCGGGACCGACCCACCCCGCCCGATCTCGTGGGGCCGGCGCCCCTACGTCAGCCTGACGCACCTGTAACGGTGGCTGTAACGCGGCAAAACGGTAAAGAACTGCCATCCGCTGCGGCCGGCGGCTAGGTGACGGCAAAACCGTTCGGGAGATGACCTGGTGGCGCTGATGCCAATGATATTGATCGCCGAGATTCTTGCCGCCGGCGCAACCGCAAACCCGTCAGCAACCGGACCCAACGCCCTTTCGGCAGACGCCGTCACGACCCAGGGCAGCACAGCCGATTCAAGCCCGACCATCATCGTCACGGCCTCGCGCCCTGACCTGCTCGGCAAGGCCCAGACCGCCAGCCAGGGCACCGTCACCCGCGCCGAGGTGGAGTTGCGCCCGATCTACCGCGCCAGCGAATTGTTCGAGAGCATCCCCGGCCTCGTCGTCACCATCCATTCGGGCGAAGGCAAGGCGCAGCAGTACCTGATCCGTGGCTACAACCTCGATCATGGCACCGATTTCGCCAGCTTCATCGATGACATGCCGGTCAACCGCCCGACCAACGCGCATGGGCAGGGCTATTCCGACCTCAATTTCCTGATGCCGCAAGTGGTCTCGGGCATCGATTACACCAAGGGCCCCTATTATGCCCAGATCGGCGATTTCGGCGCGGTCGCCTCGGCGCATACGCGGCTGCTGAACGCGTTGCCGCTGCAAACGGCGGTCAGCATCGGCAGCGATGGCTATCAAAACCTGTTCGGCGCGGGCACGATCGATCTCGGCCATGATCAACGGGTGATGATGGCCGCCGAACTGGGCCACTATGACGGACCGTGGCAGCCGGGGCAGGATTTCAGGAAAATCAACGCAGTCATCCGCTACAGCCAGGGCACCGGGAGCGATGGCTTCACCCTGACCGGCATGGCCTATGCGAGCGCCGGCGGCCTGATCACCGACCAGCCCGCACGCGCGGTGACCGAGGGTCTGATCGGACGCTACGGCACGCTCGACCCCACCGATCGCAGCAAATCCTGGCGCTACAGCCTGTCCGCGCATCTCGAAAAGCCCGTCGGGCCGGGACAACTGGCGGTCAGCGCCTATGTCATCCACGCGACGATGACGCTGTTCAACGACTTCACCCATTATCTCGACGACGGCGTCAACGGCGACCAGGAAGAGCAGGACGAAACCCGCACCACCCTCGGCCTGGCCGCCACCTACAAGATCAACGCGACGATCGCCGGCTTTGCCTCCGAAACCGAGGCCGGCCTGCAGGGGCGCTACGACGACGTCTCAGTCGACCGCAAGCACACCTACCAATCGCACACTGTCCTGGGCACCTGCTTTCAGGAACAGAGCAATCCCGCAGCCTATGTTCCCGGCAGCTCGGTCTACACCGGGGGCGATACGATCCGTTATGCCGCAGTGAACGGCAATTGCACCGCCGACAAGGTCCACCTGCTGATGCTCTCGCCGTACCTGCAGGAGACGATCCACTGGAGCAAGTGGCTGCGCACCACGCTGGGCCTGCGTGCCGACTACGCCTACGCGACCGACCACAACACGGCCCGTGCGCCCACCGTCAATGATGGTACGGTCGCACCGACTTCGGCTGCGGGAGGGCAATGGCTGCCCGAGCCCAAGGTGAACGTCGCGCTCGGCCCCTGGCGCAAGACCGAGGTCTATTTCAGCTACGGCGTCGGGTTTCACTCCAACGATGTGCGCGGGGTGTTCGGGTTTGCCGCCGGGCAGAACACCAGTGGGTCGCCGCTGCTGGCGCGGACCACGGGGCTGGAGGCAGGCTTGCGTTCCGATCTCATTCCCAAGGTCAACCTCACCGCCGCGGTGTTCCGGCAGGATTTCAGTTCGGAACTCAGCTACAACGCCGATGTCGGCTCCGACGATTCGAGCGGGCCGAGCCGGCGCCAGGGTATCGAGATCTCGGCGCAGTATCACCCGTTCCACTGGGTTGAGCTGAACGGCGACCTCGCCTTTTCGAAGGCGCGTTATCGGTGCCCACCCGCCGGCTCCGCCTCGGGCCCTTGTGCCGGCATCGGCAGCGCCGACAACCCCGGCAGCTTCATCGCCGATGCACCGGATTTCATCTATTCGGCCGGTGTACTGGTGCACAATCTCGGGCCATGGTCGGGGGCGCTGCAATGGCGGCGGCTCGGTACCCACGCGCTGGTCGATGGCGGTTTGCTGACCAATGACCAACCTTATCCCTATCAGTCCGGCGTGTTGGCGCGCGACAATGGCTATTCCGAATGGAATCTCGATGTCGCGTATCAGTTTGCGCGCGGCTGGCGCGGTCAGGTGTCGGTCTACAACCTGTTCAATTCCAGGGACAATGCGGCGGACTACTATTATCAGTCGCGCCTGCCCGGCGAACCCGCGCATGGCTATAGCGACTTTCAGGAACACCCGCTCGAGCCGCGTTCGGTCCGTTTCACGCTCGCCAAGACGTTTTGACGGCAGAGCGCAGTTCATCGCATTTCTGGGTGAAATCTGGCGAATGACCATACCCACCAAAAATGGACGCGCGCTTTCCATATCGCGCTGTAGCGGCCGGCCAGTGGCGCGGGTGGTCACCGTGATTTTCGGATAGGTTTGGGTTGCGAAACTCCGACCTGGAAGGAACCACGATGACCGACCCCATGATGCACCTGCGTTCGCTGCTGGAAAAGACCCCTGATGCGGATATTTTGCGCGACATGATCTCGTTTGCTGCCGAGCGGCTGATGGAGATCGAAGTCGGCGGCATGACCGGCGCGGGCTATGGCGAGAAGTCGCCGACACGGCTTGCGCAGCGCAACGGCCACCGCGAGCGTGACTGGCACACCCGCGCCGGGACCGTCGAACTGCGCATCCCCAAATTGCGCAAGGGCAGCTACTTCCCCGGCTTTCTGGAACCGCGCCGGATGGCTGAGAAGGCGCTGACTGCGGTGATCCAGGAAGCCTATATTCAAGGCATCTCAACGCGTTCGGTTGATGACCTGGTCAAGGCGCTGGGCATGGAGGGCATCTCCAAGAGCCAGGTCAGCCGACTGTGCGAAGAGATCGACGAGCGCGTCACCGCCTTCCTCGATCGCCCGATCGAGGGCGACTGGCCCTACCTGTGGATCGACGCGACATATGTGAAAGTGCGCCAGAACGGGCGGATCGTCTCGGTCGCAGTGATCGTCGCGGTGGGCGTCAACAGCGACGGTCGCCGCGAAGTGCTGGGCATGGACATCGGCGCATCCGAAGCCGAACCATTCTGGACAGCCTTCTTGCGCAAGCTGGCACGGCGGGGGCTGCGCGGGGTGAAGCTGGTCATCTCCGATGCGCATGAAGGCATCAAGGCGGCAGTCTCCAAACTGCTGTGCGCGAGTTGGCAACGCTGCCGCGTGCACTTCATGCGCAATGCGCTCGCCCATGCCGGCAAAAGCGGCAGGCGCGTCGTCTCGGCCTTCATCGCCACCGCCTTCGCCCAGGAGACGCCCGAAGCAGCCAGCCAGCAATGGCGTTCCGTCGCCGACCAGATGCGCTCGAAGCTACCCAAACTGGCGGGTTTGATGGACGATGCCGAGCCGGACGTGCTGGCCTACATGGCCTTCCCCAAAGAACACCGCGCCAAACTCTACAGCACCAACCCTATCGAGCGGCTCAACGGCGAGATCAAACGCAGGACCAATGTCGTCGGCATCTTCCCCAATGAGGCCAGCATAACCCGCCTGATCGGCGCCATCCTGCTCGAACAAAACGATGAATGGGCTGTCCAGCGCGGGCGGTACATGTCGCTTGAAACCATGGCCCCGCTCAGCGATAATCCCATCGTCGTGCTGTCGGCTGTACCCGGCACATGATCGGCTCAAACTGAGGCCGAAAATCGCGGTGGCCCAGATAAGCTACACCACGCGTTGGGACACGATCGCAGACCTTTACTCTATTGCGGTTGCACCAAGACACATTGAGCGTGATGACGGGGG
>Ga0302187_10000048_pt1 | contig 124980 bp, 101 predicted proteins | sample II_Bog_E1_3_FD_202120 | JGI IMG/M metagenome (GOLD analysis project Ga0302187, IMG submission 202120) | Peat permafrost microbial communities from Stordalen Mire near Abisko, Sweden - II_Bog_E1_3 | ecosystem: Environmental > Terrestrial > Soil > Wetlands > Peat | place: Sweden: Abisko...
ACAGAACCGCCTTCACGAACTCCTCCCTTGGCATTGGAAAGCTGCTCAGCAGCAGGCCGCCGAGGAAATCGCCGCCTGAACCCGACCCACCGCGACAATCTCGCGGCGGCTATCGGATGCGTACGCTTCACCCGCGATTATGCCGATAAGGGCGTCAGCCGGGGCGAAGCCTATCGGGTGAAATCCATCGACCCGGCCAAATCGGCCATCACGCTCAGGTCCGAGGAAGGGCGCGAGGTGGATTGGCGTCTAAGGCAATGGGGCGCGGGCAATGCACAGGCCTTCGCGCCACAGTCGTTGGAGTTAAAGGTAGGCGACAGCATCCAGTTCACCCGCAATGACCGTGAGGCGGGTCGGATAAATGGTGGGCGCGGCGAAGTCGTCGCGGTGGACGCGCGGGCGCGCAGTGCGACCATCCAGACGTCGCGGGGCAAGACGGAGGTGCTGGCTCTCGATTCCGCCCGTGATCAGCATATCCGCCATGCTTATGTAGACACCGCCTTTGCTGCCCAGGGCCGCACCGCCGATCATGTCCTGATCCATGCGGACAGCCGGGCCACCAATCTGGTCGATCAGAAGAGCTTCTATGTCGGGATTTCCCGCGCGAAGGAAACGGTGACGGTGTTCACCAATGATCGGGGGAAGCTGATTTCTGCGATCAATGAGCGAGCTGGACAGGTGCAGACAGCTATCTCCCAGGTCGGGAAGGCGATGCCTACCCCTGTGGCCAGCAAGGTTATCGGGCCAGGGCTTGGTTGAAGGCCGTGTGATGGCGAGGCTGCTTGCCATGCGGACTTCAGATGTTGGCCGAAAACAGCGCCTCTGTGGTTTTTCCTCGACGGGCCGTTTCGCTAGCTAAAACGCTGGCCCGCACCACAGATCGGTAATCGCAGATATCTTCATAAAGTTCACGTACGGAATCATGATCAGCATTCGTAACGACAATGGCAGCACCACGTTCGATCGCGGCCGCGACTGCATGACGAAGCCGTATTTGATCGTTCCAACTGAACAAGTTCTCATTATATTTTATGAAACCATTCATGTTGTGACGAACCGTATAAGGTGGATCGACAAACAGAAAATCACCGATTTGTGCTTCAGAAATCGTTTCTTCAAAGTCACAGCAGCGGATATCCGCAGCAAGGAGCTGAGTCGAAATACCGTGAAAGTCATCGTGTTCGAAAACTACCGAAGACTTTGTACCTATCGGCACATTAAACACACCCTTGAGATTTACGCGATATAGACCATTCCAGCAGGTCCGATTAAGATACATCGTCCGCGCCGCGCGTGCGACACGATCTTCCGGGATACTCGATCTTACCCCATAATAGTAATCTGAACCGTGTGCATCGTGATGATTTCGCATCAGGGCCATCAATTCGTCTGGATGATCACGGATAACGCAATATAGCTCAATCAATTCAGAATTGACGTCTGACAAGATCGCTCGTGCGGGGCGCAAATGGAAAAATATCGCAGCACCTCCCAGAAAGGGCTCGATATAGCGCTCGAACGTTGTCGGGCAAGGAAGCTGCTTTGAATTGGCTAGCCAGCGTTTGCCACCCGCCCATTTGAGAAACGGCTCAGCCATTTAGGCGCTCTTCACGCGCTTGAAGATATGAATGTTTCATGCGCATAGGCTCCATACTCCTACGCGCTCCGCTTCGTAGACTGTTGGAAGACCTTTGGCGCTGCGCACCATCCAATCGTTCATCGAGGTTGGCTCTGGATCGAGGGATTCTAGAAAATCAATCATCGCCAGTTCGACATCCGCCCAGAGATCTATCGGATCGATGAGAGGGTTCGCAGGTGGCCAGAAGCCACGGGCTTCTGCCCAAGGATTGATCCATGGACGTAGATCTCCGGCTGCGCAACTTATTCCAGCGTCCACAAGGGACGTATGCGTGAAGGCTGTTGCGGCGCGGAGAAGTAAAAATGCCCGCGCCAGCATTTCGGTGGCTTGCGCAGGTTGGGTTTTGGTATTTGCTCGTTGCAAAAGCTCGGGATTTCGAGGTTGCTGGACATTCGTCAGAAACTCTACGGGGGCGAGTGTCCTGACGGCGGCGGGCAACTCATGATACCGTGCCGATATTGCCCCGCTGGCATAGTCCTGGTTGTTGGCGATTGTCCGGTGCTGTTTGAGCAGGAGCGATCGCAGAAGGAACCTGTCGAGGTTGTCAAAGCTGGATCCAGAAGTGGGTTCAAACAAGTTCCAAAAACTCTGGACGAAGTGTAGACCATCGGGTGCTATAGCTCCCAGTGGATTCATGGCCTGGGGTGAGTAACTTGAGATATTCCGATATTTGTGCTCGTCTTTCCCACGCCGCAAATCGACGCCCCATGCTTCTATGAGGGTCGTCGCAGCCCCGCTTGCGGGGATACCTGGCCATATAGCGTCGAGACATTCTTTCAGAGAATTGCCGCGTATCTTAACCAGCTCAAGAAATACACGAGATGTCTGAACGCCAAGAGCCCATTCCTTCAAGGCCTCCCAGACGATATCATGCGTGCCCATACCAGGGCCATTCGGGCGTCGCGGGGGAGAGGTATCAAGTCTGACGATGGCCCCAGCAGCCGTCACGACGAAGTTAGTGCGATTGTAAATTCCGACGCCGAGATTGGCTAGAATGCTAAGGCCTGCACGCAATTGGGCGTAATATGCTAGATGACGGGCGGCGTGGCCATCACCCGAAAGCAAAGCGGAGAGGGCACGAGAGGCGTAACTCCAGCCATCGATGCAATGATTTGGGCCGCCGGCAGCTACCGCTTCGATCACTTCTGCAGTTGGCACAGAGGATAAGGTTCTCCAATCGGGCAGTTGACCATCGCTTGCTGCATGGCCAGCGGGACACCATTGATCTGGAACCTTTTTGGCAAACTTTGCTAATGCGCCGAGCACATGACCGCGATCGGCGGTGTTAAGCACACCGGGAATGATGTTCATTCTAGCCATTCGCGGCCAGCAGATCGTTTGCTACACGGCCAACTGTCGTGTCGTCTTCTGCAATGGTTCGCAAAACGTCATCGCGAAGCGCAGCATAGCCCCCACTTCCGCGATAGGATCGCTTCCGGACCTCGATATCTTCGTCACCTTTGACTTCCGGACCTTCGAGGGAGCGCCAATCGAAGCAGGCAAGGCCGTTTGCGAGTTCGACCATCCGAGTACGAAAAGGCGCATTGACAATGCTTGCGAGAGCAGCATCAACCTCCTCGGAAGATGTATCGTTCTCGCTATGCTCAGGGAAACGCCATCGATCCAGGCGCCAATGTATCGCTGAATCGTAGAAAACATCATTCACTACTGTAAGTACAGCGCGGACGCCTTGGTCCTGGTTCAGCCACGAAGACCTGTCAGTAAAAGCCCTGGTGGCGTCTTTTTTGTATGCCCGGATCCAGAATTGGGTGCTGTTGCGCTCGATCGCTTCGCGAAGATCTAACCACGTTTGAATCAGGAACGCTGCCTGTTGCGGGCGCGTCCATTCCAGCGGTTCGCCGTCCTCGCCTAAGTTGGATTGAAATAGGCCGGGACGACCCTGGCCGCGCCCAGTACTCAGGAACGTCGTGAGGAGTGCGCGCACCCATGCAGCCTGACTGACGCCACCCGCGCCGCGTTCACCCAACATATTGATGCGTCCCTGCCAAGGGCTCTTGGGATGAGAATAGACGAGTTCGGTGAGTTCCTGTGCCCGCGCCTCCCGATAGACGGTCAATTCGCCTACACGATCGAGCCAATCCTGAGTGCGCAGGAGAGGATAAAGGTCAAATGCGTGGCTTGGGTTGATCCGCTTGGGTGATACGTTGATCGACCAAAACAGATAGGCCTGCCACGCAATATCAAGACCATGAAATGCCACGACTGGAAGCTCGAAATCATCAGGAATGGCGAGGTCACCCTTGTCAGCATCGAATGCCCAGAGCCGGTGCTGTCCGTCGATAACTTCGAATGGCGCCAAGCCGTCTTCACCAAAATCAGCATTTTGGGGTAGTTCGAGTGTGCAGCGCACACCGTTGTCCTCGGTGATCGAGACAATATGCTGCTTTTTCAGGGTCCGGCCTCGACGCTCATCGCCATCGACAAGGATGTTTATGACGATTGCGGTCGGCAACCATCCCGGCTTTCTTAGCGGAAGGGTCTCGGCCGTCTGCTGGGGCAGCTTCAGGTCTCCATAGGGATAGCCGAAACGCACATAACGTTGAATCCGACCGGTACGTGACACATCGCGAAGACGCTGGATGCCTTCGGCTTCTGCGCCTTCGCGCTCCCTCTTATAGACATCGCAGAGCTTCCGAAGTTCGGACGCGGCCATGGAGAACATGTAAAGATGCTCTGGCGGTCGGCGCCTGTGTGCGCTCTCGCTGAAATCGTAAGCATTCCAATCGTCCAGCCATTGCTTGAAACGCAACGCCGCCACGCTTCTCGTTCCATGCTCCTCGTGACCAGCCAAACTTAACCCCCTCAAAACACGCCAGTTCTAAACCACTTATGGCAGCTTTGCCTAGCCGACAAGCTCGGATGCGTCATCTCCGAATAATCCAGTCTCACCGAAACTTCTGCAAGCGTCTGAGGCATATCCGCTGCCGCACGCAAGCCGGGTCAGCGATAGCGCTTGCCAAGCAACGGAGAATGGCCAAAGAATCACGGTCATGCGCACCGACATCGATCACCTCCCTGCCCCAAAGCAGCGCGAGCTTGAGCGCATTGTCGAAGTGATCTTCGATGAGTTTCGCGAAGCGACCGACAATGCGGCCGGACGCCGCAAAGGCGCGCGCATCCTGAAGGTGATCCTTTTTGGCAGTCATGCGCGCGGTGATTGGGTCGACGCGCCGCTCTCGGCGAACCAGTACAAATCCGATTACGACATCCTCGTCATCGTCAGCCAGAAGGAGCTGACCGACCGCGCGGCATATTGGATGAAGGCCGAGGAGCGCCTGATCAGGGCCTACACAATCGAGAAAACGCTACCGACACCGGTCAACTTCATCGTCCATTCGCTGCACGAGGTGAACGACGGGCTGGCTCACGGCCGCGTTTTCTTCATGGAGGTCGCCAAGGACGGCATCGCGCTCTACGAAGCCGATGGCAGCGATCTGGCCTCGCCAAAGCCCAAAACGCCAAAGCAGGCGCTGGTCGCAGCGCGGGAGTATTTCGAAGAGAACTGCTCAGGAGCAGCCAGCTTTTTTCGCGGCTACGCCGACGCTCAAAAGCATGGTGATTGGAAAAAGGCAGCCTTCGACCTTCATCAGGCCGCCGAACGGCTCTATCAGGGCCTACTGCTCACTCTCACTTTTTATACGCCATACAATCACAATATCGCTTTCCTGCGGTCGCTTGCTGAAGGGCTTGACCGCCGCCTGTATGGGGTTTGGCCCGAGGTCAATCGCCGCGAGCGGGCGATGTTCCAGAAACTGAAGGAAGCCTACACCAAGGCCCGCTATTCCAAACATTATAAGATCAGCGAAGAAGAGCTGACCTGGCTGGGCGCGCGCGTTGAGGAATTAGGCCGCGTCGTGCATCAAGTCTGTTCGGAACGCATCGCCGCTCTGGAAGCCGCCGCTCGGAGCTAAGGGCCGCGCGTCCGGCGCCTTGCTGATCGCCGTCGCTTCTGGCATATTCGTATCCAAGAGGTGGGAGGACTGGCGGCCATCTCCGGGATAATCCTGCCAGGCATCATGTAGGTCCGGCCACCACGGTCGGGCAGTTGCTGTAAGCCGCTTGGTCGGCACACAGCGGACACCGCTTGCACATCCGTGCCTGAACGTGCGGACCGCTGGTGTACGAGCTGCAAATGACACCCCCATTCGACGTTTATGCGCGCGAAGTCGTGATGGCGCGCGTCGGCCATCTTGTTCGCCGCAAACAGGGCGAGGTTGAACGCATCACGCGCATTCTGCGCGGCTGTTTTGATCCGACCCAGGTGCAGTCGCCGCGGCCGGGCCAAATCAAGCGGATCATCCTGATCGGCCCCTATGCGCGCCGATCATGGTATGAGGACCGGCACACGATCGCCTTTTCCGATTACGAATTCTGGATCGTCGTCAACCATCCGCTGTTCAAGGATGAATGCTGCTGGCAGCGCGCCCGGAATGTCATCGACCGCGAACTTGGCAACCGCTGCGCCGTCGATCTTGAAATGTATGCCAAGGCCGACATCCGCATCGCCAGAGTCGAGCGCGATACCTTCATCCTCGACCGGATCGAGGCGGGCATTACTCTCTATCGCGCCTCGCGCGATGCGCCGTTGCATGCGCGCGAAGGCCGGGAGGCGCGGCCATGACCCCCTCCGAAACAGACGCTGCATTCCAGCAGCTCTATCGCGCCGAACATGGGCGGATTTTGCGCTATTTCAGCAGGAAGGTAGGCCCTGACGAGGCCCCTGACCTGACGCAGGAGGTGTTCATACGGTTGCTCCGAAGCGGCGCGTTTGAGCGGATTGAGACACCGGGTGCCTATCTGATGCGGTCTGCCCGCAATCTTTTGATTGATCGCGCGCGCCGAAAGATGCGGACACAAGGCATTTCCTGTCCCTACGGGGACGGCCGCGATGCGCCCGTTCCCCCGGAGCAAGCATGGCGGATCGAGGAAGTGGACGCGCGGCGGATCTATCGTAGGGCGGTTCTGGCGATGCCACGCCGGACCCGACGGATATTTCTCATGCATCGGTTGACCGACAAAACGTACCGCGAAATCGCAGAAGAGCTGAGAATCGCCGACAAGAGCGTGGACTATCATATGATGCGCGCCTTGGCGCAGTGCCGACGAGTGATGACCAGCATAAACGCGCCATCCCGGTCAGCGACAACCGGCGCGGTCAGATCGTCACGGTCCGGTTTGCCGAGCGCGATACCGTAAACGAGCAGGTCAGCGCGCTGGGCGGCAATTCGTTGGCCTGAATATGGACGGTGGCGGCGCCATGCATTGAGCGCCGCCAGCGGCGCGACTTTTCCCTGTTTCGAGGAAGAAAGAGGCTCTGCCTCTCTCTCCCTACAAGGCCATGCTTTGGTGGCCGTGGCTCGCTTTGCTGCGCCCGCACCACCCACCGGCACCAGACCTTGCCCCCACTCTCTCCGCCCTTCGCCAGGTCGGCAGGGGTCATGCGCGGCATGACCCGCTGCGCGGATTGAAGGGAGCGAACACATGACCATACAAGACCCCCATAGCCGCATCACCACCCGCATTCTGGTGGAGCTGGAGAACGGCAGCCGCCCATGGCTGAAACCGTGGAGCAGCGGCGATATGGCCACATCAGGACGGACCCGACCACTGCGCACCAGCGGCGAAGCGTATCGCGGGATCAATGTTCTCTTGCTGTGGATTGAGGCGCAGGCGTCCCCGGCGCGCTCATTCTCGCCGACAATGCCGATTACAGCCCCGAATATCTGGCCAAAGTGCGCGCGGGCGATCAGGGCTATCTGTCGCTGCCTTTTGCCGAGGATGTCGAACTATCGATGTGGTTCGGTTGAAGATGTGATGACCTCCTCCTGCACCTGGGCCCGCAGGAGGGGGCCGCCGCCATAGCCGACTTGTGGGATGCCGGCCTTTCTTGTCAATTGACATCATCCGTTCAGATGCATCGTCAGCGGGTTGATCATCCTTCGCGACATTGCAGGAAAGCCGGGCGGCAAGGGTTACATCCGCCCGACCATCACAATTTCAGCGTTGCGTTTTGCGTGCAGCCTGTTCTCGCGGAAAGCGCTTGGCGAAATCACCGAGTTCCAGCGTGAAGTCGTCGGCATCGAGGAATTGCTCATCGCTCATCTCCGGGTGCTCATGGGCCTTGTACCATTGCGCATAGTGGGGAAGATCGCCCGCATCGGCATGGTAATAGGTGGAATGGGTGCGCACATGCACCCGCTCACGCCCCGGTGTCAGGTCGAACTCCAGAAGGCGCATCCAGCCATCGCCTACGCCTGGGAAGTGATCCGTGCGCGGATCGCCAGGCGCCACATCGCGAAAGGACTGGCGCCGTTCCTGATAATCGGACAGCAATTGATAGACTTTGTGACCGTAGCGGTTGAGATCGACCCGCCGCGCGGCACCTTCCTCATGGCCGTTGAGCACCAGAAAGATCTGGTCGTTGGCGGCGATGAACTTGGTCCACAGGGCTTCGGGATCATTGTGCCAGGGCTCAGCGACCGAAAGCCTGAGCATGGTATCGGGCCCCCGCGTGCCGTCAGGGCGCAGATATTGATGCGTCGTCACGATGGTGGGCAGGCCATGGTAGCGGGCGATGACCCCGCGCGCCCAGTCCAGCACCGCGTCATCAGGCTGCATTTCCAGCCCAAGATGGAGGAAGCGCCGTCCGGCAGCCTCGAAGATCACGGCGCTATCGGCGCCGTGATGGAAGGAGGAGACATACCAGGGGCGCCCCTTGAAGAAGGATGTCTCATCGCCAAAAGACTCGCGCCACAAGTCCAGCCCGCCCAGCAGCAGCAAGCCCAGACCGTTGGGCCGCCCCGCCCCGATCTGCGCCGTGGCATCGGGCGGAAAACGCGCATCGGTCCAGACCGCGTCGTAATCATGATTGCCTGGCACCAGCGCAAAGGGCACCTTGCCCGCGATCATCCGATAGCCCGCCACCGCAAGGGGCAACTCCAGATGCAGCACGGGATCGCGCCATTTGGGCGACGCAGCGCTGGCCAGCAAAGGGCTGGGCACCGAGCGCAAGCCCCTCGCCGCGCTGGCAGGATCAGGCACGTCGCCGGGCGAATGTTGCCACACATCACCCACGGCGGCGACAAAGGCGATGGGACCACCATGCACGCGCAGATGGCGCTCCACATAGGCCATCTGGTCGAGGAACATGTCGCCGGCGTCGAAAGGGAACCCCTCGGCACGCTGGTTATGGAAGTCGACATAGTTCTGCGTGTCGGGAATCACCGCGAGGGTGAAGGCCGATGGCTGCGCGGCCTGCAACGGGGTCAGCGGCAACAGGCAGACCATGGCCATGGCAAAATGGCGGAAAATGCTCATCGACCTGTCCTCAATGAAACTGGAAACGGGCCTGAAGGCCGATGGAGCGCGGCGGTTCGGCCAGCGCCGCAATGGCTCCGGCAGAGCCTGGGACGACCTGTCGATAGCTGGCGGTCAGCCTATCTGTCAGATTGCGGGCGATCACGGCGACCTCCCACAGCCCATCCTGACGCGCCAGCGCCAGACGCGCATCGACCTTCACGAAAGGTTCTTGCGAGAGACGCCAGTCGGCGGTGGGCACCACGAAATAGCGACTGGAATAATAAGGCGTGACCTGCGCATCCACCTTCAGGCCACGGCCCACCGGGCGCGTATAGGCAATACTGGCATTGCCGCTCCAGCGCGGCGCAAAGGCGCGGTCGCGTCCCGACAGGTTCTGGGTGCAACTGCCCGTGACGGCGGCCTGTTGCAGCGTGGTGCAGGGCGCATTGGCATAATCCTCGTAACGCGCACGAAGATAGGTGACGTTGGTCGACAACGTCAGCCCTTCCGCCGCGCGCAGCGTCAGCCCCATCTCGACACCATCGGCAACCGATTTCGCCGCATTGGTGACAATCTGCTGCGAGGTGCTGCCCACAAGCACCGTCGCGGTTTCCTGAAGGTTGCTGTAGTTGTCATGAAAGCCCGCCAGCGTCAGCGTGATGCGGCGGTCCAGCAACGAGGCCTTCACCCCGGCCTCGAAGGCATCCACCTTTTCGGGGGCGAAGGAGGATTTGGTGGTGCCAATCGAGAAACCGCCCGCCTTGAAGCCCTTGCTGAACGAACCATAAAGCATGGCATCGCGGGTCAGATCATACTGGAAACCCACAGAGGGCAGGAAGGCCCCATCCGAACGGTGCGGCACAGTATAATTGCCTGCATCCACCCCCGCCGGGCCATAGAGCGAGGCCTGGGCCGCGGTGGAAAGGGGCACGAAATTGTCCGCACCCGGCACCGATGCCGCCGATCCGATCGCCGAGGTTCGTGCATCGTGCTTGTCCACCAGGGTATAGCGCGCGGCGAGGTTGAACGTCAGGCGCCGCACGGCATGCACCGTCGCCGAAGCGAAGCCTGAATATTCATCGCTCTTTTCCACCACTGAGACGAGGGCCGCCACCGGCGTGGTGGCCGGCACCAGCCCGCCTGTCGCGGCACCCAAAGCCGCGAAATAGAAACCTTGGTACAGGGCATCGGTCAGGCTGCCATGCTGGTAATAAAGCCCTCCGATATAGCTGATCGGCAGGTTCTCACGCGAGGCGAAGCGCAATTCCTGGCTGAACTGGTGATACCGCTCGGTCAGCGCGATGGGCAGAGCGGTGGAGGTGCCCACGACACTGCCGCCGTTGCCCGCCGCGACCGGGACGGGATCGTCAAGCAGCCCGTATTGCCGCCCGAAATAGCCCGTGGTCAGCGTCAGCGTATGGGCATCGGCCTCGATGCGCGTGCTCACCTCGCCTTCGACAAAATCATAGTTGAACCAGGATGGATTGGCCGCACTGTTGCGGTCGAGCGTGGAGTCGACGTTGCCGCCATTGGCCGCCAGCGTGCGGCCGCACGCCCCAGCCGACTTGCCGAAGGCGGCGGGCACCGGGCAATCGAGCAATTCGACATTGAAAACGCCCTTGTCGCGCATCCGGCCCACATCGACGCGGGCATCCACGGTGATCGAGGAGGACGGCGTCCATTGCGCTGCTACGCGCCCGACCGTATCGTCGAGGTGAGGCCCTTTCTGTCCGGTGTTGCTGTCCTGAATGTAGCCGCTCTGGCCCGACTGGCGCACCGCGACACGTAGCTTGAGAGTTTCGTTGATGGGCAGATCCACACCGCCTTGCGCTGTATACTCACCATAGGTCGGGGAATAATAGGTCTCGCCATCGACGCCGAAATCGCGCGCCGGCTTGCGCGTAATGATGTTGAGCGCGCCGCCGATGGTGTTGTTGCCAAAGAAGGTCGTCTGGGGCCCGCGCAGCAGCTCGACCCTGTCGACATCGAAGAGCGCCAGCCGCGTGTCGCGCGATCGGCCCCGATAGACGCCGTCGACAAAGGTGCCCACCGATTGTTCGAACCCAATATTGGCCGAGGAGCCGATGCCGCGGATCGCGATATAGTCGGATGCGGGCGATTGCGAGATGCGGAAAGCGGGCTGGCGAATGGAGAGGGCCTCAAGACTGACGATGGCCTGCTTGTGCAGATCCTCGCCGGTCACCGCCAGCACCGAAACCGGCACGTCACGCAGGCGCTGGGCGCGACCGGTGGCCGTCACCACGATCTCGCCCGGCGTGGCATGAGCGGTGTCAGGCGATGTGTCAGAAGAGGCAGGCGCAGTCTGAGCTTGAGATGGAAAAGGACATCCCAAACAAAGGGCACAGGAAAGGCGCAGAGCGCTGAGACGAGAGAGCATGATAGAGACCCACTTTCTTGACCGGATGGTCGGCTCTTCTTGAGATGAGCCGTGCGGGGCCAAGTCTGTTACGGTAGAAAAAAGACATTTTCGTGTAGAAATAAATTTCTATTTCTGACGAATTTGATCCACGCGATCTACACGCACGACACCTGCCCCGATCCGAACATGCGGTGGGATTGCTTTTTCTGCTTGTTGCGTTGATGCGTCCGATACCCTCTCGCGGACGAATAACGGTAATTATAAGTTCTTATTGCCATCATAAGGGAGGTGCATGACAGTCCGAGCCTCCCAGTTACAAATCCTGATGGTTCTCGACGCGGTGATCACCCAAGGGTCGGTGACCCGCGCGGCGCGGCAGCTCAACCTCACGCAACCCGCTGTTTCGCAGACACTGGCGCGTGCGCGATTGCTGTTCAATGACCCGTTGTTCCTGCGCATCAATGGCCGAATGATCCCCACGGCGCGCACCATGGCCCTGGCTCCCCGGCTGGAAGGCTGGCGAGAGGCAACGCGCAACCTGCTGGAGCCACCCGAATTCGACCCCGCGACGCAACGGCGCGATTTCGTGGTGGCCAGCAATGATTTTGCAGAGCTCTCACTGCTGCCGCCGTTGGTCGCCGCCATACACAGGCGGGCGCCTCATGTCGCGCTGTCTCTGCGATCGGTCGAAAGTGTACCGGTGATGGGCGAGGAGGTGCGTGAAGGACGCGTGCATCTTCTGGTCTTGGGCATCGCCCCGCCGCCAACCTTTGCCGAAGAGACCTTGTACGAAGAACATTTTGTCTTGCTGGCGCGCCATGGTCACCCGGCGTTGGGCCAAGACCTCTCGGTGGCAGACTTTGCCAAGATGAAACACGCGCTAGTTTCTCCGCAGGGCATCGGTACGCGGGGCCCCATCGATGATGCCCTGGGCCATCTCGGGGTGTCGCGCAGCATTTCCTTGTCAGTGTCGCGCTTTACCAGTCTGCCGGCCTTGCTGGCCAATAGTGACCTGATTGCGGCCGTGCCCTTCCGATTTGCCCAGCGCCGCGAAACATCGGCATCGTGCGGATGGCGGGAATTGCCCTTCGTCTCGCCAACCTTTGTCATGCGGCTCGCCTGGCACTCGCGCTTCTCTGCCGATCCAGCCCACATCTGGCTGCGCGATCTGGCCTTGGAAACGATGCGCATGGTGTGACCGACTTTGGGGCCTGTAGAGGCCATTGGACACGGTTGCTGCGAAAGCCGATGGTCGGGTATCAGCATGCCGCGCTGGAAGCCGCCCCTCAACGAATCGCGCAAAGTTGCCTGTCATTACGGATGCCGCTTCGGCAAGTCCCCGCCGTGGAACTGGCCGAAATGACGGGCGCTGAACAGGCTGATCGCCAAGGCGCCGAGGCCTGCGGCAAGGGCATCAACGGGCTCTCGCAGGTCGAAGGCACCGACATCGCACAGCAGCCCATAGGCCAGCACGAGATTGGCAAAGCCCCACAGAACGTTGAGTGTCGCAGACGACAATCCCTGGCCAGAAGGATCGGCAAAGGGCGTCTGAAACGGTCTTCCCGTCACGCCCGATACCACATGCGGGATCGCATTGGCCAAGGCGGCCCCGCCGACAAACCAGGCGAGCCATTGAAGTGCATGCATCAGCCAGTCCTTTCCAAGTGTGATCCGGTGTTGCGTTCAGCGTCGGTCGGCAATCGTATCGCAGCCAGACAGGTCACCCCATGCAGGATGCCAAGCGCCAGAAAGGCCCAGCCATAAGCGTTCATGCCGGCGTCAAGCCCCTGTCGCTGGCTCGCCTGGAGGAAGTGGCCCCGGGGACATAACAGTGATGTCGTGGTCTGTGGGATCATGATTTCCCTTTGATGGTGCCGAAACGATCCTTAGCAGCGTGCAGCAAAAGCAGCGCTTTCGGGAGAGGCGCGGCAGACTGGTGAAGGACGCTACTGGCGGACGTAGCACCAGCTACTTACCAGTGCAGGGCCTCCGCCTGAACGCTGGTAGATATTTGTGTGAGCAAACCAACGTCGGGACACTATACCCGATTGAACAGATTCTTTGTTGGTGACGTGACGCAAATCATACAAAAAATAGAATTGGTTAAATTCTCTCTCATGTCGGCAATTTTAGTGGCCTGTTTGGCAGCATATACCCATTTACCGAAATCATATTATTTTATGATCTCATTTGTTTGGATGTCACAATTGGATTCTCTTTACCAATGCTTCAAGCTGCAAGCGGCGATGACGACGAGCGTGTTGCCGAACGCGAACGAGGCGCAACGGAAATCTTCACCCGTACGTCCTGATTGAGCCGGTCGAGAATGCGTATAAGTCGGTCGATGGTGAAGCGGTCAAGCTTGACCTGGCGGATGCGGGAAAAATCAGCCGCAGAAATGCCGGTCCGAGCTTCAGCATCGCGCACCGTCAGCCGCTCGGCATCGAGCGCCTTGACGATTTCGGCGGCAAGGATTGCGCGAAACTGGCGGATGCTCGTGTCGGGTGCGCCGAAATCGGCAAAGACGTTGCCGGAACCGCGAACCAGCTCGAAATCATCTTCTTGGTCAGTCATCGAGCAAATCCCTCAATCGTTTGATCCGCTCGCGCACGAGGTCGATTTCGTGGCGCGGCGTCGAAATTCCTTTGGTCGATTTTTTCTGGAAAGCATGAGCCACCCAGATGTCATCGCCCACTTGCAGCGCGTAAACGACGCGATAGGCGTCGCCACGCTCCTTGATCGCCAATTCCCACGCCCCTGCCCCCAAGCCCGGCGAGCTGCTTGGCGATGTCCGGCGTCCACCATCGGCCACCACGGACAACGCATCGAGCGCCCGATCCATGGCCAGCACGGGAAACGCCTCAAAATCCTTTCTTGCCGCCTTGATCCAGGAGATCGCGCGGAGCGTATTGCGAATCTTATTCATTTGTAGTCAAATCTGCCAACAATGTCAATCTGGCGGTGTTCAGGCGACCGCAGCAATGGACGTTCTGCGATCCAGCACCTCGACCGCCTTGAGCTTGTGCTCAGGCGCGAGATGCGCATATCGCAGGGTCATCGCATAGTCGCTATGCCCGAGCAGCTCGCGCACAGTGTTGAGATCGACCCCACCCATCACGAGCCGCGATGCGAAATGATGGCGCATGTCATGCCACCGAAACGCGGAGATACCGGCATCTTTGAGCAGGTGCCGCCAAGAGAAGTTGACGCGGTCAAACCGCTTGCCCTCTTCGTTCAGAAAGACCAGGCCGTCGGCTTCCTCCGCCTGGGCGCGCCAGCCTTGCAGCACGAGCGTGGCTTCGCGGTTCAAGGGAATGTGGCGAGTCCGCTTCGACTTCGCCGTTGCCCCCGTCACCGTCAAAATACGCCGGTCAAGATCGACATTCGACCAGGTCAGATCAAACAGCTCGCCGCGACGGCAACCCGTGTTGATCGAAAGCAGGATCAGTGGCTTCACATGGTCCGTAAACATGACCATATGCAGGCTCGGCAACAGGACATAGCCACGCTCGCGTCGCCAATGATTGGCGGAATCGCGTTCGGACCGGCGACGTTCCTCGCGGGCATCAATCGCGGTGCGCAGGCGGCCCTCTTCAGCATCGCTGAGATATCGTACCTTGAGGCAATCGTCGGTGCGCGATTTTTTGACCTTAGCGAGAGGGTTGGTTGCGATCAGTTCCCAATCGACGGCACGGTTGAACGCCGCCTTGATCGATGAAATATCACGATTGATGGTTTCCAAGCTCAGGCCGCGCCCGATCTCGCCCGCGCGCCAGCGCTCGACGTCCAGCCCCTTGATTTCGTCAAGCCGCTTGTCGAGCAGCGTCTTGAATGCTGTCGTCAGACGCTTGAGGTTCTGCGCGTAGGACCTTTGATTTGCCTTCGCCCAAACCGCATAGTCGTCATTGAGAAAGGCACGAAGAGTCGGAACCTCCCGCTTGGGTTTGCGCGCTGCAATCGGATCAATGCCGCGATAGACATCACCAAGGATGGCGCGGGCGCTCTCGCGTGCCTCCGAGAGGCCAAGCGCGTCGGCTCTTCCAAGCCAGACCCGTTTACCGCGCGCATATTCGCAGTAGAAGGACTTGACGCCGCTTGGCATCACCCGCAACACCAGTCCCTTGAGCCGGGTATCGCGATGATCTTCAGGCCTAACCGGAACCGCCAGTTTTTCCACCATCGCCTGTGTCAAAACAGTTCGCATTGGATGCCTCGTCGTTCAGATCGACTTGTTCTGGTGGTGCGCTGGTGGTGCAACTTGCTGCAACGAAGCGGAACAAATTGCGTCCAAATGCAATAACCATAACGGCTATTTATTGTCATAAGACTCTGAAAAATGCAAGTTTTTTCGTTGCATTCGGAGGCTTTCCAGACCCCCAAAATTTGCGGCTGGGGGTGTGGGGGTCGGAGGTTCGAATCCTCTCGTCCCGACCAATTTTCTCTCGAAGGCCCGGAACCGTTGGTGCGGTTGCCGGGCCTTCGGCGTTTTGACGGCTGTTCAAGGCAGGTAGCCTCCGGCGGCCGGGGGATTCATCCCCCGGACCCCCAAGACTTTAGCGACGTTGCGTTGGCTGGCGATGTCGGGCCATGCCGCGCAGTGGCCATATCGCCTGCGGCGCGGCGACGTTCGGCCAACACCGAACCGAGGCGCCACGCCGACAACGTGGGGGAGCGCGAGGGGCTAGCCCCTCGCACCTCAACTTTCACTCCACCGTCACGCTCTTCGCCAGATTGCGCGGCTGATCGACGTCAGTCCCCTTCGCGCAAGCCACGTGATAGGCCAGCAACTGCACCGGCACCGCATAGACCAGCGGCGCGATCAGCGTATGCACCTTGGGCATCTCGATGGTGGCCATGCAGCCCTCGCCGGCCTCGGCAATGCCCTCGGCGTCGGAGATCAGCACGATCTTGCCGCCACGCGCGCGCACCTCCTGCATGTTCGAGACGGTCTTCTCGAACAGCGGGCCGGAGGGCGCGATCACGATCACCGGCACGTTCTCGTCGATCAGCGCGATCGGCCCGTGCTTCATCTCGCCGCTGGCATAGCCTTCGGCATGGATATAGCTGATTTCCTTCAGCTTCAGCGCACCCTCCAGCGCCAGCGGATAGTCCTGCCCACGGCCCAGGTACAAGACATCGCGCGCCGGCGCGACCAGATGCGCCATCTCGGCAATCTCGGCATCATGCTCCAAAGCCGCGTTCAGCGCGGCCGGCACCTCGATCAGGTGACGCACGATGGTGCGCTCCTCGTCGCGGCTCAACCGCCCGCGCTTGACCGCCAGATGCGCCGCCAAAGCCGCCAGCACCGCCAACTGGCAGGTAAACGCCTTGGTCGAGGCGACACCGATCTCGGGCCCCGCATGCGTCGGCAACAGCAGGTCCGCCTCGCGCGCCATCGAGGATGTCGGCACGTTGACCACCACGCCAATCGTCTGCCCCGCCGCCTTGCAATGGCGCAGCGCCGCCAGCGTATCCGCCGTCTCACCGCTCTGCGAGATGAACAGCGCCAGCCCGCCCGGCTCCAGCACCGGATCGCGATAGCGGAACTCGCTGGCCACATCGATGTCCACCGGCAGCCGCGCGAACTGCTCGAACCAGTACTTCGCCACCAACCCGGCATAGTACGACGTGCCGCACGCCACGATGGTCACCCGGTTGATCGTCGAGAGATCGAAATCGATCTGCGGCAGCGCCACCGTATCGTCGACCTGCCGCACATAGGAACGCAGCGTCTGCGCCACCACGGTCGGCTGCTCGAAGATCTCCTTCTGCATGAAGTGGCGATAAGGCCCGCGCTCCACCGCCGCCGCCGAGGCGCCAGAGGTCGTGACCTCGCGCTTCACCGGCACGTTATCGCGATCGAAAATCCGGGCGCCCTCGCGGGTGATCACCACCCAGTCGCCCTCTTCCAGATAGCAGATCCGCTGGGTCAACGGCGCCAGCGCCAAGGCATCCGACCCCAGATAGGTCTCGCCCTCGCCAAACCCGACCACCAGCGGCGACCCCAACCGCGCCCCGATCAGCATGTCGTCATGCTGGCGAAACGCGATGGCCAGCGCGAAAGCCCCCCGCAACTGCGGCAAGGCCGCCTTCACCGCCTCTTCGGGGCTGGCCCCGGCCTCGACCGCCTCGGAGATCAGGTGCGCCACGACCTCGGTATCTGTGTCGCTCTCGAACACGCGCCCGCGCGCCGTCAAGGCTTCCTTCAGCGGGCGAAAATTCTCGATGATGCCGTTGTGCACCAAGGCCACCTCGCCGGTGGCATGCGGATGGGCATTGCTGGAAGTCGGCGCGCCATGGGTGGCCCATCGGGTATGCGCGATGCCGGTGTAGCCCGGCGCAGGGTTCGCCGCCAACTCGCGCACCAGATGGATCAGCTTGCCCGGCGCACGCCGACGGATCAGGTGCCCGCGCTCGATCGTGCATACGCCGGCCGAATCATAGCCGCGATATTCCATGCGCTTCAGGCCATCGACCAGCCGATCCGCCACCTCTTCCTTACCGACGATGCCGATAATGCCGCACATTCGTTTTGCGCCCCTCGTTCTTCGAGCCCGCCGGACAGACGCGCCTATCGCCCGCCATTAACCGTAAAAGCCTTGCCATGCGATGAAGCGTTTTGCGATTGCGCGGCGCAAGCCCCGGATCAGCCGGCTTTTTCCGCCTTTTTCTTGCGCATCGCCTCGTGAAAGCGATCGGCCCAGCCGGGTTTCACCAGTTGCTCGGCGCGGACCAGCCTGAGTTCGCCGTCCGCCACATCGCGCGAGACGGCGCTGCCGGCGGCGACGATCGCATCCGCGCCGATCCGCACCGGCGCAATCAACGCCGAGTTCGATCCGACGAAAGCGCGCTCGCCGATCACGGTCTTGTACTTGAAATAGCCGTCGTAATTGCAGGTGATCGTCCCCGCGCCGATATTGGCCCCCGCACCCACCTCGGCATCGCCGATATAGCTCAGGTGGTTGGCCTTGGCCCCCTTGCCCAGCGTCGCCGCCTTGATCTCGACGAAGTTGCCGACCTTGGCCTTCTCGCCAATCCGTGCGCCGGGACGCAGCCGGGCATAGGGCCCGATCTCGGCAGTGCTGGCGACATGCGCGCCTGCCAGATGGCTGAAGGCGTGGATGGTGACATGATCCGCGATCACCACACCGGGCCCAAACACTACGTTGGGCTCGATCACCACATCGCGGCCGACCACGGTGTCCCAGGCGAACCACACCGTCTCCGGCGCGATCAGCGTCGCGCCATCGGCCATGGCCCGCGCGCGGCGACGGTCCTGCCAGCGCCCCTCGGCCTCGGCCAGTTCGCCACGGCTGTTGATGCCCGCCACTTCATCGGGGTCCGCCGTCACCACCACCGCACAGGCGCGCCCGTCGGCCAGCGCAATGTTCACCACGTCGGGCAGGTAATATTCGCCCTGCGCATTGTCATTCCCCACCCGCGCCAGCAACGCGAACAAGTCCGCCGCCCGCGCCGCCATCAACCCGGAATTGCACAGCCGGCAGGCGCGCTCCTCGGGGCTGGCATCCTTGTGCTCCACCATCTTCACGATGGCGTCGCCATTGGCGATCACCCGCCCATAGGCCAGGGCATCTGCCGGCGCGAACCCCAGCACCACCACCGCCGGCGCATCCGCCGCGTGCAGCCGCGCCACCATCGCCCGCATCGTTTCGGCGCTGACAAACGGCACGTCGCCATACAGCACCAGCACGTCGCCATCGAACCCGGCCAGCGCCCCCTCAGCCTGCTGCACCGCATGGGCAGTGCCCAACTGCGGCTCCTGCAAGGCAATCTCGGCCCGCGCGCCCAAGGCCTTCTCCAGTTGCGCGCGGCCATGCCCGGCCACCACCACCTGCCGCGCCGGCGCCAGTTCCGCCGCACTGGCCAACAGGTGTTCGAGCATCGGCCGCCCGGCGATCGGATGCAGCACTTTGTGCACATCGCTTTTCATGCGGGTGCCCTTGCCGGCGGCAAGAACGACGATGGCGAGCGGGGGAAGCGTTTCGGTCATGCGCGCCTGATGCCAGCAAATCCTTGCGGTTTCCAGACACTCGCGCCATCCCCCGCGCCATGACCCAAACCTTCCCTTTCCACATCGTCGGCTTCGACCTCGACGGCACCCTGATCGACAGCGCCGAGGACTTGCGCGCCGCCCTCAACCACGTGCTGGTGCGCGAAGGCCGCCGTACCGTCACCAGCGCCGAGGGCCGCAGCCTGATCGGCGCGGGCACGAAGAACATGCTGGCGCGCGGGCTGTCGCTGACCGGCGCCCCCGGCACGCCCGATCAGATCACCGGGCTCACCACCGACCTCATCGCCCATTACGCGGCGCATATCGCGGTCCATTCGCGGCTGTTTCCCGGCGCGCTGGCTATGCTCGATGCGCTGGATGCGCGCGGGGTCAAGATCGCGCTGGTCACCAACAAGCTCGAACACCTGGCGGTCAAACTGCTCGATGCGCTGGGGCTGTCGTCACGGTTCTACACCATCCTCGGCGGTGACAGCCTGGGCCCCGGCAAGGCCAAGCCCGCGCCCGATCTGCTCCACGCGATGATCGCCCGGGCCGGTCTGGATGCCCCGCGCACAGCCTATGTCGGCGACACCACCTTCGACGTGCGCGCCGCCCGCGCCGCCGGGCTGCCGGTGGTGGCGGTGCGCTTCGGCTTCAACGATCTGCCGGCCGACGAACTGGGCGCCGATGCGGTGATCGATCACTTCGATGCCTTGGTACCCGCACTGAACCGCCTTTAACTCCCCGCCCGCGCGCGCAACGCCGCCACCGATGCGCGCGCCACAGCCACCAAAGCCTCGCTGCCGGCGGGGATCGCCCCGGGCTCACCCTCGCGTGAGACGCGCCGCGCCAGTTCGGTCAGCGGATTGGCGCCCAGCCCCCCCGCCGCCCCGGCCAGCGTATGGCTGGCGGTGCGCAACCGCTCGATGTCACCGGCGGCCAGCGCCTCCTCGATCGTATCGACCAGCGCGGCCAGCGCATCGACATGCCCCAGCACCCCCATCGATCCACGCGCCAGCGCCTGCGCGGCATGATCGAACGTCAGCGTATCGAGCAACGCGCCATCGATCGACCAGTCGCCCTCGCTTTCGGCGCGCACGGCAATGCGCGGCCGGCCCAGAGCACGGGTGTGGTGCGGCAAGGCCTCACGCGGAATGTCGACCAATCGCCGCACCTTGACCACCAGATCCTCGATCGCGATCGGCTTGGCCAGGTAATCGTCCATCCCCGCCAACAGACAGCGGTCGCGATCCGATTTCTGGGCATTGGCGGTGATCGCCAGCACCGGCAGGTCCCCCGACCCGGCGCAGCGGCGCAAGGCCTGTGTCGCCTCGAACCCGTCCATCTCGGGCATCTGCACGTCCATCAACACAATGTCGAACACCGCCCCCTCGGCCAGCACGGCTTCCACCGCGCGCAACCCATCGCCGGCGATCGTCACCGTGGCGCCCTCTGCCTCCAACAAGGCGCGCAACAGCTCCTGGTTGAGCACGAAGTCCTCCGCCACCAGCACCCGCAACCCCGCCAGCCGGTTCTCGCGCGCCGGCGCGGGCAGCGGCAGGGCCCGTCCCTCCGCGCGCACCCGCGCCCGCTCGCGCACGATGCCCGCCCCCAGCCGTTGCAAAACCGCCAGCGTCGCCGGCTTGCTCAACTGGCCGTCGAACGGGCTGGCATCGCGCAGCGCCCGGGCGCGAAATTCCGCCATGTCGAACGCCGTCAACAGCGCGACGATCGTCGGCCGGCCCTCGCCCAGGGCGCGGATCGCCTCGGCCACTTGCCAGCCATCGATCCCCGGCATCCGCCAATCGACAAAGGCCACCTCGCACGGCGCCCCCGCCTCCAGCCGGGCCAGCGCCGCGCTGCCACCGGCATAAGTCTCCACGTTCCAGCCCAGTTCCTTCGCCATGCCCGCCAGCACCGCAAGGCCGCGCGCATCGTCATCGACGATCAGCACGTGCAGGCCGGCCGCCCCGGGTTCGCCATCCTCCGCCGCCGGCAAGGCGGGATCGACGCGCGGCACCCCCAGCGCCACGGTAAAGGCAAAGCGGCTGCCATGCCCCACCTCGCTGTCGACGCCGATGGTGCCGCCCATCAACTCCACCAGCCGCTGACTGATCGAGAGGCCCAGCCCGCTGCCGCCAAAGCGCCGCGTGGTGGATGCCTCGGCCTGGGTGAAGCTTTCGAAGATGGCCGAGAGCTTGTCGGTGCCGATGCCGATGCCGGTATCGGAAACGGCGAATTCCAGCCCCACCTTGCCCGATACCAACCGGTGGACGATCCGCGCGCTGAGCGTCACTGTGCCCCGGCTGGTGAACTTCACCGCGTTCGAGCCCAGGTTGAGCAACACCTGCTGCAACCGCAAGGCATCGCCGATCACCGTGGCGGGCAGCCCCGGGTCCAGATCGACCACCAGTTCCAACCCGCGCTTGCCCTCGGTCATGATCCCGGCGATCTGCTCGGCCACGGCGTTGATGAGGTCGTTCAGGTTGAACGGCTCGCTCTCCAGCGTCAGCCGCCGCGCCTCGATCCGCGAGAAGTCCAGGATGTCGTCGATCAACTGGCGCAACGTGCGGGTGGCGAACTGGGCCTTGCGGATGAAATCGCGCTGATCCTCGCCCAGATCGCCGCGCGCCAGCAGCTCCAGCATGCCGAACACCACGTTCATCGGTGTGCGGATCTCGTGGCTCATGGTGGCGATGAAGTTGCTCTTGGCGCGGTTGGCGGCCTCGGCGGCGTCGCGCGCCTGGGCCATCGCGCGTTCCTGCGCCAGCCGGGGCCGCAGATCGTAGATCGATGCCACCACCCCCGGCTCCGATGTGGAGACCGAACGGCGCAACTGCACGTCGATCGGGATCGAAGTGCCATCGGCGTGCAGCCCCTGCACCTCGCGGTTGCGCGCCATCGGGTGCACGCTGTGTTCGGGCAACTCGACATCGCTGCGCATCATCACGTGGCCCATGCGCTGGCTGGCGGGCACCAAGACCTCGATCGGCTGGCCCAGCAGGCTGGCCTCGTCGTGGCCGAACAACCCCTCGGCGGCGGCGTTGACCGAGCGGATCCGGCCTTCGCCATCGACCGCGATCACCCCGTGCGCCGATGCCTCGACCAGCAGACGGTTCTCTTCCGCCCGCGCCTGGTTCTCGCGCATGGCGATGGCCAGCGCCCGGTTCTCGCCCGACAGCCGTTCGGACAGGACGCGCAGTTCCGTCACATCGATGGTGGTGCCGATCAGCCGGTCCTGCCCGCCATCGGCATCGCGCAGCAGCCGTGCGCGCGAGGTGACGTGCCGGATCGGCCCCTCGATCGGGATGATGCGATATTCGACCTCCAACGGCACGCCTTCGGCCAGGGTCGCCGCGATCGCCGCCATGACGCGCGGCCGATCCTCCGCCACCACCCGGCCGGCCCACCACGACACGGCGATCGGCCCATGGTCTTCGGTCAGCGCATAGAGATCGCGCATCCCCGCGTCCCAGAACAGCTCGTCGTTGTCCACCCGGCGTTCCCAGATGCCGATGCGGCCGTTCTCGGTCGCCAGCCGCATCTTTTCGGCCAGATCGTCGATCTGCAACCGCGCGCGCTTGGCCTGATCGACATCCTGGATCTGCGAGAACGTGCCGGTGGGCCGCCCATCGGCGCCCCGCACCAGCGACGAGCTGACGTTCACCCAGAACGCGCTGCCATTGCCGCGCACCATGCGCAGTTCACCGGTGAAGCGATCGATCCGCCCCTCCAGCACGTCCAGCCGACCGCGGTTCAGCCGCTCGCGATCCTCGGGCGTGAAGAAGTGTTCCCAACCGCGCGCACGGATCTCCGCCTCGTCCAGCCCCAGCATCGCCTGCAATTCAGGATTGGTGCTGATCACGCTGCCGTCCAGCCGGCGGATCCACATGCCGATCGGCGCCGAGTTCATCGCATCGCGGAAATTGCCCTCGATCTCGTCGCGCGCGGCCAGAGCCGCCTCGCGCTCGGTCACATCCTCGAACAGCAGCAGCGCCCCGCCGATCCGGCTCTGCGCCCCGTAATAGGGCATGACGGTCAGGTTGTGGCAACGCCCGTCCGGGCTGCGGATCAGGTGCGAGAGCGGCTCGCCATCGCGCACCACCGCCTCGATCGCGAACAGCAGCCCGTCCAGCGGAATGCGCCACGCGATCATCGCCAATGACCGCCCGGGGACCAGCGTCTCGGCGGCGGCGATGTTCAGGCTGGCGCGGTTGGCGCTGGTCAGCCGCAGCATGCAATCCACCACGATCAGCGGGAACGACAGGCTCTCGCGGATGTTGTTGAGATCGGTGGCCGCGCCTTCCAGCTCGGCGGTCTTGACCTGCAGCTCCTCGTTGACGGTCAGCAGTTCCTCGTTCGAGGTCTGTAATTCCTCGTTCGAGGTCTGCAGTTCCTCGTTGGTCGCCTGCAGCATCTCGTTCAGCGCCTGCAGCTCCTCGTTCGAGGTCTCCAGCGCCTCGACCACGGCGTGGAGGTGGCCGCGCGTGCTGGTCAATTCGCTTTCCAGTTCGCGCACGATCATGCTGTCGTCGCGCCCCTTGGCCGCGGCCCCATCGGCCGGATCGACCGGTGTCAGCAAGAAGGCGATGGTCACCAGATCGGGCCGCGTCGGGTCCAGCCGGGCGATCTGGGGCGTCACGGCCTGATCGCCGCCGGGCATGGCCAGGGTCCAGCCGCTGCCGTTGGCCTCGCCGCCCTCGCGCCGGCATCGCCAGGTCAGCGCGCGCAGCTCCGCCCGGGGACCGGTCTTCAGCAGGTCGAACAGGTTCCAGTCCCCCGGCGCCTGAGGAAAGCGCAGGAACGGCCCGAGATCGCCGTGCAGGTGGACGATGCGGTCCTGCTCGTCGATCACCACCGTGGCCGGGGCAAAGCGCCGCGCCAGCATCTCGGCCGCGCGCACCGCCACCGGCTCCTCGTTGGCGAAACGCGGGTGCGCGCCGGTGCGCGTGCTCTCGACCCGTGGCAATGGCCCCGGCTGCCCCGCCAGGGCCAGCGTGCCCGGCCCGTCGCCACGGGTATAGATCCGCGCGCCGCTATCCTCGATGGTGAACAAGCTATCCTCGGCATCGGCGTTTTCGGCCCGGCCCAGGAACAGCACGCCCCCCGGCCGCAGCGCAAAGTGGAATGCGCGCAGCAATTGCCGCTGCACGCGCGGATTGAGATAGATCAGCAAGTTGCGGCAACTGATCAGATCGAGATGGGCAAAGGGCGGATCTTCCAGCACGTTCTGCCGCGCAAACACCACCCGCCCCCGGCGCAGACGCACCGTGCCGGTCACCCCGTCGATCGATTCGATGTAAAGCGTGCGCAGCGGTTCGGGGATCGCCTCGATCGCGCTGGCGGCATACGTCGCGCGGCGGCCGGTCTCCAGCGCCTGCTCGTCGACATCGGTGGCGAAGACGATGTATTCGCCGTCACCCCCCTGCTCGCCCAGCGCGTTTTCGATCAGCATGGCGAGCGTCCACGCCTCCTCGCCGGTGGCGCAGGCCGGCACCCAGCAGCGCAGCACCCGCACGCCGGCCGCCGCCGCGACGATCCGCTCGATCGACGGGCGCAAGGCGGCAAAGGCATGTTCGTCGCGGAAGAAGCTGGTGACGCTGATGAAGGTGTCGCGCACCAGTGCCTCGGCCTCGGACCGGTCGGAGCGGATGCGGGCGATATAGTCCTCGATCGAGGCGATGCCCAGCAGGCCCATGCGCCGGGCAATCCGCCGCTGCACCGTCGCCGGCTTGTAATCGCCCAGCCGGAAGCCGGTGCTGACCCGCACCAGCCGCGCGACTTCGGCCGGTGCCTCCGGAATGGCCGCCGCCGCCAGCGCCGCGCTCAGCCCGCCCCGCCCCAGCAACCGCTCCAGCGCGGGGCCCATGTCGGCCGGGGTCAGCACCAGGTCCACCCCGCCGATCTGGATCGCCGATCGCGGCATGCCGGCATGGCGCGCGCTTTCGGGATCCTGCACCAGCGCCACGCCGCCCGCCGCCTTGATCGCGCGCAGGCCGGCGGCGCCATCGGTGCCGGTGCCCGACAGGATGATGCCCACCGCCCGGTCGCCCAGTTCCCCCGCCAGTGCATGGAGCAGGCGATCCACCGAAGGATGCGGCCCGCGCGCGGTGCGCGGCGTCACCAGCCGCAGCCGGCCGTCACGCAGGATCGCGTCGTGACTGGCCGGGGCGATATAGATGGTGCCAGCCAGCGGCACCGTATCGTCGACCAGATCCACCACCTCAAGGTCGGTCGCCGGGGCGAGCAGCGACGCCAGCGTCGAGCGGTAATCCGGGGCGGTGTGCTGGACCACGACATAGGCCGCCATCGCCCCCTCCGGCAGCGTTTCGGCGAGCGCGCGCAAGGCCTCGATCCCGCCGGCCGAGGCGCCGATGCCGATCACCCGCGGCAACCCGAGGCCGCGCACGACGACCGGGAGCAAGGCGTCCGGATCATCGACATCAGGGGCGGCCGATATCGGCGCCTGCGCGAGATCGGCCGCGGCGACAACGCCAGCATCGGCGGGGGCGGACGTCGTGGAATCGGCAACATCGGGCAACAGACCATCAACAGCGCCTGCATCGGCGGCGGCGGGCGCCGGCAATGCCGCCAATTCGGCGCCAGCCGGGGGCGACGGGACCGATCCGGACCCGTCCTTTGCACCCCACCGCCCGTTGCGCTTAGCCATTCAGACCCCCTCGACCCGATCGGGCCAACCAATCCCCGCCACCGCGAACGATCAAGATAGCGTATTGCCACCTAAAAACCGCTGAAAACCCAACAATATGTTCATAGACCGGCCTATGCGATCCTGCGGCCAACGTTAGATCGTTTACCAATCGTTTTCTACCCGAGAGTCATTCGCAACGGATCTATATGTATTACCCCTGGGTACCTTTTCTTCAGTATTTCTGGCAAGGATTGTTCAGGCAACCATTGGACCATTATGACAGGGATCAGGATCTTGGTGGGGGATGACCATCCCCTCTGTCGTCAGGCGACCCGCGCAGCGGCGGCCACTGTCCATCCGGACGCGGCCGTCAGCGAGGCGGGCACCTTTCAGGAAACCATCGCCGTGCTGGAACGGCCGGATCGGGGTCAGATCGATCTCGTGCTGCTGGATCTGGGCATGCCGGACTTGCGCGGGCTGGCGGGCCTGATCGCGGTTTCGACCAGCGCGCCGAAAGTGCCGATCCTGGTCGTCAGCGGCAACGAGGCGCCCGGCCTGTGGGCCACGGTTCGCGCAGCGGGCGCGCGCGGGTTTGTCTCCAAATCGGCACCGATCGAGGATCTCCTCGATGCGATCCGCGCAGTCTCCGCCGGCCGCAGTTGGTGGCCTGCGGAACTCGAAGCCCCGGCGACAACGCACCAGAACGGCAATGGCAACTCCACCGTGGCCGATCGACTGGAAACGCTGACCGCAGCCGAACGCCGCGTGCTGGGCGCGATCTGCGACGGCAGCCTCAACAAGCAGGTCGCGCATCGGCTGGACTTGTCCGAAATCACGGTCAAGCAACACGTGAAGGCCATATTGCGCAAATTGCAGGTCGCCAACCGCACACAAGCGGCAATCCTGATGCAATTCCGCGAAGATGAAATGCGTCAATTGCGCTGAAACGGCTGTATTAGCCAAGAGTTGACCCTAAATGATGATGGAACAACGACCCGATTTCCACCATCCCAGCGTAGTCGCCGGGCCCCTAACCCCACACCACCACCCCCAGGGCCGGCGACACCCCGCCCGGCAGCACCGGGCTCACTCCCGCCTTCGTGCCGGAGTTGCCGAGGATGTGGCTTATGTCGGGCACGGTGCAGACGCTGATCGCCATTGCCGTGGTGCCCGCAGCCCTTGCTGCCGTGTGGCACGAGGTGCGCGCCGCTGTCATCGGCCTGCGCGCGCCGTCGCCGGGCGTGGCCCTTCGCCACGTCGATGTGCGCGTCCTCGCGACATCGGCTGCAATCACACGGGCCAGCACGCCGGACCAATCCCCGCTCGGCGTGACGGAGCCTTTGCGGATCGCGGCCTGATCACCCGTCGCGGCCTGGCCATGGGTCGATCCCCCATCCGGGCGCGCCGCCGGACCACCCGCGCAAGGCTGTCTTTAGACCAGACCCCTGCGGCGCCCCACCTCCGCCCCAGCCCCCCAAGAACAACATCGTGAACGGCGAGACCTCGCCTCCGGTCCTCGGCGATGCCGCTATTGCCCCCCCCACGCTGGAGGCCCCGCGGCTGGCGATGCTGATTCAGGCGCTGGGCCGCGATCGCGTGGCCACCATGCTGGCCATGCTCCGCGACGAGGCCGATCCGCTCTGCGCCGCCGCGCGGGGAGAGACGCCGTTCCCCACGCGTTTCGCCGATGTCGAGCATGTCCACGCGCTGAAAGGCGCGGCCGCCAGCCTGGGCGCGGGTGTGCTGTCGGCGGCGCTGGCCATGTTGGAGCACGCACTGCGGCGGGGCGACGTCGATGCCACGCTGGCTGCGCGCGCGCCCTTGCTGGCAGCCGCGGTGGCGACCCACGCGGAGATCGTCGCCGACCGCTGGTGATGCCGCGCCCGGCCCCGTCCGCGCAGGCCAACATGTCGCAATGGCACGACATATTTGCGATCAAACGAGCGTGCCGGGGGCTGGACGGTGCTGCCCGGCTTGCCTAACCCGCAATGCTTGCGAGAGAGGGAGGCGCAGCGGCGTCCCGGTCTTCAGCCGGGGCAATCGCGGGCTACTTCAGACACGCAGAATTCACATACCCGCTCTAGGCGGGGCGCATTGGCCTGGATGAAAGCGCGGCGAAGCGATGAGCGACATTGTCGAAGACACCAACCCGCAGCCCACCACCCGGTTGAGCCCACGCCGGCAATGGGTGCTGGTGGGGATTGGCGTGGCGGCGGTGATCGTGGCGTTTGGCGTGGTGCCGAAGCTGGCACCCTTGCTGTTCCCGCCCCCGCCCGAGGCGCCGGCCGCGCCCGACGACGGCACCTTCACCCCCACCGACAAGCAGTGGCAGACGCTGCGCTTCGAGACGCTGCATGCCGGCACCTGGGCCGACAGCCTGACCACCGATGGCATGATCGCCACCGATGACGATCAGACCACGCCGGTGGTCTCGCCGTTCACCGGCGCGGTGACGCGGATCTACGCGCAAATCGGCGACCGCGTGGCCAAGGGGGCACCGCTGTTCGCGGTGGCCGCCAGCGAGGCCGCGCAGAGCGAGGCCGACGTGATGACCGCCACCGCCCAGGTGCGCCAGGCGCAGGCGGCGCAGACGCGGATGGCCGATCTGGCCGCGCATGGCGGCGCGGCGCAGAAGGATCTGGATCAGGCGCGCACCGATCTGGCCACCGCGCAAGGCGCGCTGGCGGCGGCAGAGGCGCGGCGCAACGCGCTGGGCGGCACTGTGGCCGGCGGCGTCGGCGTGGTGCGCGCGCCGGTGGCGGGCATCGTCACCGCGCGCAGCATCGGGCCGGGCCAAAATGTCTCGGGCACCGCCAGCGGCAGCGGCACGGCGGCGTTTACCATCAGCAACTTCGGCCGGGTCTGGGTCACCGGCTTCCTGCGCGAGGAGGACGCGACCAAGGCCCATGTCGGGCAGGACGCGGTGATCACGCTGCTGACCGATCCCACACACCCCATCCACGCTCGGATCGATTATGTCGCGCCGATGCTCGATCCGGCGACGCGCCGGCTGGCCGTGCGCGCCACGCTGGACAATCGCGACGGCCGGCTGAAGCCGCAGATGTTCGCGCATGTGCAACTGCTCACCGGGCAGGCCGGCTCTGGGCTCACGGTCTCCGAAGACGCGGTGATCTTCGAGAGCGACACCGCCCGCGTCTGGGTGGCCAACCCGCGCAACCACAAGCTGGCCATCCGCCAGATCATCGCCGGGCCGGAAACCGACGGGCCAAATGACACGCACCGCGTTCGTGTGATCTCGGGCCTCAACGATGGCGACACGGTGGTGACGGCGGGATCGCTGTTCGTCGATCGCGGCGCCAAGACCGACTGAGGCCCTGCGCAGATGAACCCTATCGTTGCCTTTGCCCTGCGCCAGCGGATCATGATCCTGGCGGTGCTGGCGCTGTTCATCGTCGGCGGGGGGATCGCCTTCTCCACGCTCAACATCGAGGCCTATCCCGATCCGGTGCCGCCGATGGTCGAGGTGATTACCCAGAACCCCGGCCAATCGGCGCAGGAGATGGAACGCGCCGTCACCATCCCCATCGAGGTGCAGCTTTCGGGCCTGCCCAACGTCAAGAAGGTGGAGACGATCTCGCTGTTCGGCCTCAGCGACGTGAAGGTGCAGTTCACCTACGACTTCACCTATCAGGAGGCCGAGCAGAAGGTCATCAACGCGCTGTCGCAACTGGGGCCTTTGCCCGGTGGTGCCGCGCCCCAGCTCAGCCCCGAAAGCCCGATCGGCGAGATCTACCGCTATCGCATCGCGGCGCCCAAGGGCTATTCGGTCACCGATCTCAAGACCATCCAGGACTGGATCCTCCAGCGCCGCTTCAAGGCGGTGCCGGGCGTGGTCGATGTCAACGGCTGGGCGGGCAAGTCCAAGACCTATGACGTGCGGATCGATCAGCACAAGCTGACGGCATACGGCCTGTCGATCGGGCAGGTGATCGCGGCGCTTAACAACGCCAACGCCAACGTCGGCGGCCAGACGATCGATCTGGGCCCGCAGGCGGCGGTGGTGCGCGGCGTCGGCCTGATCCACACCATGGACGACATCCGCAACACCATGATAGCCGCCAACAACGGCCGGCCGGTGCAGATCAAGGACGTCGCCACGGTCGAGGTCGGCAACCAGCCCCGCCTCGGCATCGTCGGTCAGGACAACGACGACGACATCGTCCAGGGCATCATCCTGATGCGCCGCGGCGAGCAGAGCCTGCCCACGCTCCAGCGCATCGAGGCCGAGGTCGACAAGATCAACAGCGGCAACATCCTGCCGCCGGGCGTCCACCTCGAAAAGATCTACGACCGCACCGATCTGATCAACGTCACCACGCACACAGTGCTGGAAAACATGGTCGTGGGGATCATCCTGATCTTCCTGGTGCAGATGGTATTCCTGGGTAACTGGCGCTCGGCGGTGATCGTGTCGATGACGATCCCGTTCGCGCTATCCTTCGCCGTAATCATCATGGTGGTGCGCGGGGAATCGGCCAACCTGCTGTCGATCGGCGCGATCGATTTCGGGCTGATCGTCGATGCCACCGTCATCATGGTCGAGAACATCGTCCGCCACCTCGCGCAACCCCGGCGAGAGCGCTTCTCCAAGGGCGGCGCACTCGACCGGCGCGGCGGCATCCCCAACTTCTCGGGCAAGATGGGCACGATCGAGCTCTCCGCCACCGAGGTCAACCGCGCGATTTTCTTCGCCGCCGCGATCATCATCGCCGGCTTCCTGCCGCTGTTCACCCTGACCGGGGTGGAGGGCCATATCTTCGGCCCGATGGCGCGCACGTACGCATACGGCATCCTCGGCGGGTTGATCGCCACGTTCACCATCACGCCCGTCCTCTCCGCCCTGCTGCTGCGCAACCACGAGTCCGAGAAGGACACCTGGCTGGTCCGCCAGATGCGCAAGGGCTTCGATCCGGCGATCCGGTTTGCGCTGGCGAACCGGGTGCTGGCGCTGGGCGGAATGACGGCGCTGCTGCTGGCGGCGGTCATTTCCATGCACGGGCTGGGCCTCGAATTCATGCCCAAGCTGGAGGAAGGCAACTTCTGGATCCGCGCGACGCTGCCCCCCTCGATCAGTCTGGAGGAAGCGCAGGGCTATACCAACCGCATGCGCCGCATCCTGATGAAGTACCCCGAGGCGCGTACTGTGGTCAGCCAGCTCGGCCGGCCCGACGATGGCACCGACACCACCGGCTTCTTCAATGCCGAGTTCTACGTGCCGCTGAAACCGCAGGGCGAATGGCCCAGCGGCGTGACCAAGGAAAAACTCACCGATCAGGTGAGCAAGGAACTGGCCGCCCCCTTCCCCGGCGTGGAGTTCGAGTTCAGCCAGAACATCGAGGACAATGTCGAGGAGGCCGCATCGGGCGTGAAAGGCCAGAACTCGGTCAAGCTCTATGGCAACGATCTGGAGGCACTGTCCAAGACCGCCAACCAGATCAAGGCGATCATGGCCAAGATCCCCGGCATCACCGACCTCGCGGTGTTCGACGCGCTCGGCCAACCGACGGTCAACATCAAGATCGATCGCGACAAGGCCGCGCATTACGGCCTCGCCCCCGGCGACATCAACGCCGTGGTTCAGGCCGCGATCGGCGGCCAGGCGGCGGGCAACCTCTACGAATATGGCTCCGACCGCAATTTCCCGATCATGGTCCGCCTGCAACCCGGCGAGCGGCGCAGCATCGACGACCTGCGCCAGATCCCGGTCGCGGTGCAGAACCCGGCGGGCGGCACGATGCAGATCCCGCTCTCCACCGTGGCGGACGTGCGTTTGGTTTCGGGCTACTCGTTCATCTATCGCGAGAACCAGAGCCGCTACATCCCGATCAGCTTTGCCGTGCGCGGCCGCGATCTGGGCAGCGCCATCCTGGAGGCGCAGCAGAAGATCGACAAGCAGGTCGTCCTCCCGCCCAACACCCACGTCGAATGGGTGGGCGAGTTCGGCGAGTTGCAGGCCGCGCTGACCCGGCTGGAGATCGTCGTGCCGATCAGCCTGCTGGCCATCGGCGTATTGTTGTTCCTCAACTTCGGCTCGGTGCGCGATGCCTTGCTGGCCGCCAGCGTGATGCCGATGGCGTTGGTCGGTGGCATCTTCGCGCTGTGGTTCACCGGCACGCCGTTCAGCGTTTCCGCCGCGATCGGGTTCATCGGGCTGTTCGGCATCTCGGTGATGGGGGGCATCCTCGTGCTGTCTTACTATAACCAGATGCTCTCCACCGGCATGAGCCGCGAGAAGGCCGTGGTCCGCGCCGCGCGCGTGCAGTTCCGCCCGGTGATGATGACCTGCGTGGCGGCGATGGTTGGGCTGCTGCCCGCCGCCGTCAGCCATGGCATCGGCAGCCAGGTGCAAAAACCGCTGGCGCTGGTGGTGGTGGGCGGTATTTCGCTCGCGCCGTTCCTGATCCTGATCGTGCTGCCGGTGATGATCGAGATGTTCTCGAAGCGGCAACCGCGCGTGCAGAACGACGACGAGGACATCGAATGGTTCCGCCCGCCCCCGCCACTGCCCGAAGCGCCGGAGAGCCAGCCATGACCCGCCGTTACGCACCGGTGCTGGCGCTGCTGCTCTCGGCCTGCGCGGTGGGGCCGAATTTCCACACACCCGCCGCACCCACGCAGACCGGCTATACCGAAACGCCGATCACCCAAGCCGGCGGCCAGACGATCACGCCCGGCGCACCGGTGCCGGCGGCATGGTGGCACGCGTTCGGATCGCCCGCGCTCGATGCGCTGGTGGCCGAGGCGCTGGCCCACAACAGCGACCTCGCCGCCCAGCGCGCGGCGTTGAAGGCCGCGCGTGAGACCTGGCTGGCGAGCAAGGCCGTGTTGCTGCCCACGCTCGATGCCGGGGCGAACACCAGCCGCAACCGCTCGTCGCAATACCTGGCGCCGGTGCCGAACAACAACATCTACGAATATAGCCTGCAAACCGCGCAAGTCAGCGTCGGCTACACGCTGGACCTGTTCGGCGGCGGCCGGCGCCAGATCGAGCAGACCCACGCCCAGTACGACGCACAGGGCTTCGAGGCCGAAGCCGCGCGCCAGACCCTGATCGCCAACGTCATCGCCGGCGCGGTCAACCTCGCCAGCCTGAAAGCGCAAGTCGCCGCGCAGCAGCGCATCGTCGCACTCGGCCAGCAATCGCTGGAGATCGCCCGCCGCCAGCAGCAACAGGGCCAGACCGCCGGGCTCGATCTCCTCGCCCAGCAGGCCGCCCTGGCCTCGGCCGAGGCCGCGCTGCCGCCGCTGCAAAAGCAACTGGCGCAGGCGCGCGATGCGCTGGCCTATCTGGTCGGCCGCGCGCCGGCCGATGGCCTCCCTGCCGAGCCCGATCTGGCCACCATCGCCCTGCCCGTGGACCTGCCGCTGACCCTGCCCTCGGAACTGGTGCGCCAGCGCCCCGATATCCGCGCCGCCGAGGCCAACCTCCATGCCGCCAGCGCCGCGGTCGGCATCGCGGTCGCCGCGCGCCTGCCGACGGTCACGCTGGGCGCCAGCATCGGCGGGCAATCGGCCAACTGGGCGCAGATCTTCTCGACCGCCAACCAGATGTGGACCGTCGGCGCGGGGATCACCCAACCGATCTTCGAGGGCGGCAAGCTGCTCCACCAGCAAAAGGCCGCCGAGGCGCAGTTGGACCAGGCGCGCGCGCTGTACCGCTCGGCGGTGCTGACCGCGTTCCAGAACGTGGCGGATACGTTGCAAGCGCTGGCGCTCGATGCCGATGCGCTGACGGCGGCGCAGGCGGCGCGCGAGGCGGCCCGCCAGACTTACGCCATCGCCCAGCGCCAGCATGCCGACGGCGAGATCGCCACTTATGCCTTACTCAACGCCGAACAGTCATGGCGCACCGCCGAGCAGGCCGCGATCACCGCCGAAGCACAGCGGTTGGCCGATACCGCGGCGCTCTATCAGGCGCTGGGGGGGGATTGGTCCGAAAAGAAGGGATAAATGCGAGGGACGAGTCGCTCGCATTTCCCCCTTCCACCTTCACTCCAGACCCCAGATCGGCACCGTCGCCAACGCCGCCAGCCCCAGCCCACCGGCGGCAAAGGCCATCGTCCAAACCGGCGCCTGCGGGAACCATGCGGCCATGATCGATCCCATGATCGTCGCCACCAGCAGTTGCGGCACCACGACGAAGACGTTGAACAACCCCATGTAAATGCCCAACTTCCCGGCGGGCAACGTGCTGGCCAAGATCGCATAGGGCATCGCCAGGATCGAGGCCCAGGCAATGCCGATCCCCACTTCCGCGACCAGCAGCGCCCGCGCATCGCGCAGCACCATGAACGCCACGAACCCCGCCGCGCCGGCCAGCAAACACAGCGCATGGGTCCGCACCTTGCCCCAACGCCGCGCCGCCCATGGCAGCACCGTCAGCGACGCCACCGCCGCCACGCCGTTATACACCGCGAACAGCACCCCCACCCAGTTCGCCGCCGCCTGATACCCCGCGCTGGCGGGGTCCACCGCGCCGAACACGCGCTGGGCCACCACCGGCGTCGTGTGGATCCACATGATGAACAGCGCCGACCAACTGCAGAACTGCACCAGCGCGAGGCGTTTCATGATCGGCGGCATGCCCGAAAAATCGCCGACGATCGCGCCCAGCATCCCGGTCCCGCGCCTGGCCCGCGCCCCCGCGATCGCCACGCCCGAGGCGAGCCCATACGCCGCCAGCAACCCCGCGAGCAGCAGCACTTCCTTGCGCAGCCCCCAATGCACCACCGCCAAGGCCAGCAAGGCCCCGCCCGCGGTCCACCCCACCGGCGCGCCAAACCCGCGCCCGGCCAGCGAGGGCGTCTCCGCCTCGGCGCCGCCTCCGGCAAAGGCCGCCATCTCGGCGGGCGCGTACTCGCGCGTGGTCAGCACCGTCCACAGCACTGCGGCAAACAGGATGGCCGCGCCCGCGCGCATGGAAATCCGCACCGTCTCGGGGATCGCCCCCGCCGCCGCCACGTTCGCCACGCCGAAATGATCGAGCACGAACGGGAACAGCGACCCCGCCACCGCCCCTGCGCCAATGAACGCCGTCTGGATCGCATAGCCCGTCGCATGTTGCCCCGGCGCCAGCATATCGCCGACAAACGCGCGGAACGGCTCCATCGAGACGTTGAGGCTGGCATCCAGCACCCACAGCAATACCGCCGCCATCAACAACGCATGGCTGGCCGGCATCGCCACCATCGCCAGCGCCGAGAGCACCGCACCCGCCAGAAAATAGGGCCGCCGCCGCCCCAGCCGCCCCAGCCAGGTGCGATCCGACATATGGCCGATCACCGGTTGCACCAGCAAACCCGTCAACGGTGCCGCCACCCACAAGGCGGAGAGATCGTCGATCCCGGATCCCAGCGACTGGAAAATCCGGCTCATGTTCGCGTTTTGCAGCGCGAAACCCATCTGGATGCCGAAGAACCCGAAGCTGATATTGATCAGGCCGCCAAGTCCCTGCCGCGGTTTCTCCATTGCTCTCCCCTGTCGCGCGTCGCCGATTCGCCGGCGCCGTTGCGTTGTGCCAAGCATGGGGCGGGCGCGGGGGCCAGCACGTATACGAATACATGCGTTGGAGAAGAACAGGACGAATGCGAGGGACACGTCCCTCGCGCTCCCTCAACGTTGTCGAGATCAACGCAACAGGGCGCCCTCGCCTTTCCCTCGTTCTTCAAACCCCGCAGCTTTTACGCACCACCAGCCGCGCCGGCAACGTCCGCTCCGGCACCGGCTTGCGCAGCACTTGCGCCACCACCGTCTCGACCAACCGCTCGCCCGCCCCGCGCAGATCCTGGCTGACGGTGGTCAGCGGGGGGTTGGTCATGCTGGCGGCGGGCAGGTCATCGAAGCCAATCACCGCCACGTCCTGCGGCACGCGCAGACCCGCGCGCGCCAGCGCCCGCATCGCGCCGATGGCGATCAGGTCGCTGGCGGCGAACACCGAATCGAACGCCACGCCGCGCGCCATCAGCGCCTCGGCGGCGGCCTCGCCCGAATCCTCGTGGCTGATCGCCGGCACCACCAACGCCGGATCGCACATCAGCCCCGCCGCCGCCATTGCCCCGCACAGGCCCCTGTAACGGTCGGCAAACTCGGGGTAATGCTCGTCCGCCTGGCCCAGGAAAGCGATCCGCCGCCGCCCCAGCCCCACCAGATGATCCCCCGCCAGCCGCCCGGCGCCGACGTTATCCGACCCCACCGTGGCGCCGATCGCGCCTGCCTCGGGCGCACCCCAGCGGACGAAATGCGTGCCATGCGCCACCAGCTCGCGCAGGCGGCTTTCATACAGCGTGTAATCGCCATAACCGAGCAGGATCAGGCCATCGGCACGGTGGCTGTCCTGATAGCGGACGTGCCAGTCGTCCTCCATTTTCTGGAACGATATCAGCAGGTCGAACCCCAATGTGGCGCAGTGCCGGGTGATCGAGGCGAGCATGGCGAGGAAAAACGGATTGATCTTGCTATCATCGGGCGTCTGTTCTTCGAAAAACAGCAGTGCCAAAGTGTTGGCTCGCTGCGATCGCAACGAGGACGCATTCTTGTCGACCGAATAGTTCAGTTCGCGCGCGATTTTCAGGATGCGCGCGCGGGTCTCCTCGCTGATCGCGCGGCTGCCGCGCAGCGCCCGGCTCACCGTGGGTTGCGAGACCCCGGCGAGGTAGGCGATGTCGAAGCTGGTCGGCTTGCCATGGGTCTTGCTGCCCGGTGGCGGCGCCTTGTCCCGTCCTGTCATGGCGCCGGGTGTGGCGCATTGCGCGGCGCGGCGCAATCGTATGAACCTACAGGCAAACACGGAGGTGACGCAGATGTCACACCCATCGATGCCGCAAGGCCGCGCATAATATGCGTATACGTATACCGACTTCCCGCCGCGCCAGCGGGGCGACATAGCGCGACAGATCGGCGGGGGTACGACACAAATGTCCCCCTCGCCTCAAGATCGTTTGTCGGGGCCGAAGCGCGCACATCACATCCGCGCGGCCCACGAGAGGGAGGGGTTACCCGTGAAGTTCCAGACCACGTCGCTCGCGCTTGGCGCGTCGTTGCTTGCTATTGTCATCGCCGCGCCGGCCATGGCGCAGACCACCACGCCGCCGGCGCCCGCCGACGCCACCGCCGCCTCCACCAGCCAGACGGGCGGGATCGATGCCAGCACCATCGTCGTCACCGGTTATGGCCGTTCGGTCGCCAATGCGCTGCGGGTGCGGCGCAATTCGGTGTCGATCGTCGATTCGCTGTCGGCGGAAGATGTCGGCAAGCTGCCCGATGTCTCGATTGCCGATGCGCTGTCCCGCCTGCCGGGCGTTGCCGTCCAGACTGCGGAAGGTCGCGGTGAATACCTCTCGATCCGCGGCTTTTCCGGCGATTTTACCGGCGCTCTGCTGAACGGTCGCGAGATCGCCACGATCGATGACAACCGCCGCTTCGACTATTCGATGATGCCGGGCGACCTGTTCAACCGCGTCGACGTGATCAAGACCGCCAGCGCCGACCTGATGGCCACCGGCCTGGCCGGCACCGTCAACCTGCAGACGATCGATCCGCTGACCAACAAGCGGGTGTTCTCGATCAACCTGCAGGGCGAGATGGACGGCTATCACAAGCTGAACCCCGATCTGCCGCGCGCCGGTTACAAGGTCTCGGCGATCTGGATCGACAAGTTCGCCGACGACACCATCGGCATCTCGCTGGGCGCCAGCGCGATCCAGTCCTCGGTGCAGAACAAGCAGTGGGCGGCCTGGGGCTATCCGGGCACCAACGGCAGCAACCAGTGCACCACCGACTGCCAGTTGGGCGGCGCCAAGTGGTTCGCCGACACCAACACGCTCTATCGCCAGACCGGCTTCGGCCACATCGTCTACAAGCCCGACGACAAGCTGGAAGTCAGCATCGATGGCCTGTATTCGAACTACAAATACCGCGAGTACCAGCGCGGCGTCGAAGTGCCGCTGAGCTGGGGCAACACCACGCTGGCCAGCCACACCATTTCCGACGGTTTCGACCAGACCGCCGTCTACAACAACGTCTACGCGGTTCAGCGCAACAACTACAACATGCGCGATGCCTATACCGAGGCCTTCGGCGCCAACCTGAAGTATGCCTTCAACGAAGGGCTGCGCCTTGAGATCGACGGCGGCTATTCCAAGGCGCACCGCAAGGACCACGCCTACGAGACCTACACCGGCACCGGCAACCGCGAATCGGGCACGGCGGATACCGCCACGATCACGCGCAACGCCAACGGCACGTATCAGCTCGGCACCACGCTGAACTACACCAACCCCAACCTGTTCCAGCTCACCGATCCGCAGGGCTGGGGCTATTACTCGAACGGGGTCAGCAATGGCGGCGGATCGGTGATCCAGGCCGGCTACATCAACGAGCCCGAATTCACCGACACCATCCGCACCGGCCGCGCCACACTGACGCAGGACTTCCACAACAGCCTGCTGAAGAACATCGAACTGGGCGTGAACTACGAGGTCCGCACCAAGGTCAACAGCTTTACCGGCTACTACCTGGTGCCCCCCACCGGCACCACCGAAACCCCGGTGCCGGCATCGGCGATCATTGGTTCGGTCAACCCGGCCTATGCCAACTTCCAGACGCTGGCCTATAACGTGCCGGCGGCGGTGGCGGCCCTGACCGGCAGCTTCCAGAACCAGAACCCCAGCCAGGAAGCGCTCCAGTGGCGTGTCAGCGAGAAAGTGCTCACCGGCTATGTCCAGGCCAACTTCGATGGCACCGTGGGCGGGCTGAACCTGGCGGGCAACCTCGGCGGGCAGGTGGTGCACACCGCGCAGTCCTCGACCGGGCATGACCCCGATCCCTCGACCAACGGCACCTACCTGACCGAGACCAAGGGCGCGAACTACACCTACTTCCTGCCCAGCTTCAACATGCGGCTGGCGCTGTCGAACACGGCGGATATCCACATCGGCGTCTCGCGCTCGATGAGCCGCGCGCAGATGAGCTATCAGAACGCCTCGTACCTGCCCGAATTCGTGCTGCCCACCGCCACCTCGCAGCCGACGATGATCGGCGGCAAGTATGTCGTGCTGTTCGCCTCGGGCGGCAACCCGTACCTGCGCCCCTACTGGTCGGACAACATCGATATCGGCGCGGAGAAGTTCTTCGCCCACGGTCAGGGGATCATCGGCGCCAACTACTTCTTCAAGCACGTCGGCAACTTCTATAACCCCGGCGCCAACTACCAGACCGATCTCAGCGCCTTCACCAGCCTGATCAACTATGGCGCACTGGCGCTGCAAGGGATCAGCGCCAGCCAGACCACGACGCAGGGCTATGTCGTGGCGCCGGACAACAGCGGCCACGGCTGGGTCGATGGCGTGGAACTGCAGGCCACCGTGCCGCTCAACATGATCGACAAGGCGCTCGACGGCTTCGGCGTGCGCGGCAGCGGTTCGTGGACCGAAAGCGACATCCGCTACTCGAACGGCACCGTGCAGCAATTGCCGGGCCTGTCGAAGTGGGTGATCAACGCGCAGGCCTATTTCGAGAAGTGGGGCTTCAACGCCCGCGTTTCGTACCAGTACCGCTCTGACTTCCAGGGCCAGTACCTGGCCTTCGGCCAGCAGTTGTCGCTGGAATCGACCAAGGGCCGTTCCACGGTCGATGCCCAGATCGGCTATGATTTCAAGAGCGGCCGCCTGAACGGTCTCTCGGCCTACCTGCAAGGGCACAACCTGACGAACTCGCCGTTCGTCACGTATTACAACAACGATCCCAAGCAGATCGAGAACTACGAGACCTATGGCCCGACCTATCTGGCCGGCGTCACGATGAAGTTCTGATCCCGATTGGCCCCCTTGCCCGCGCGGCAGGGGGGCCGCATCATGCACTGGCCCCGTGACTCTATCCGAACGGCGCGGCCCGGCCCACATTCTCAGACAGGAGCCCGCCGGCATGTCCCCCCGATTCCGCGCGCGCATGATCCCGCTGGCACTGGCCAGCGCGCTTGCCGCCACCACGGCCTGCGCCCAACCCGCGCCCACCCTCGCCGAACTGCGCGCCCGCCCGCCCGAACAGGATGTGATCTACCTGATCATGCCCGATCGCTTTGCCAACGCCGATCCATCGAACGATCGCGGCGGGCTGAAGGGCGACAAGCTGCACACCGGCTTCGATCCCGCCGACAAGGCGTTCTACCACGGCGGCGATCTCAAGGGCGTCACCGCGCATCTCGATTACATCCGTGGGCTGGGCGCGAACGCCATCTGGCTGACGCCGGTGCTGGTTAACAAGCCGGTACAGGGCGCGCCGGGGCACGAGAGCGCCGGCTATCACGGCTACTGGATCACCGATTTCACCCATGTCGACCCGCACCTCGGCACCGATGCCGATTTCGCCGCGCTGGTCGCCGCCGCCCACGCGCGCGGGATCAAGGTCTACATGGACATCGTGGTCAACCACACGGCGGACGTCATTCAGTACCGCGAGGGGCCCGCCACCCACAACCTCTACCGCAGCCTGGCGGATTATCCGTTCAGCCGCCGTGGCGGCATGACCGGCGCGCCGATCAACCCCGGTTTCGCCGGCGATCAGGACCCCTCGCCCGCCAACTGGGCGCGGATGACCGATCCGACCTTCGCCTACACGCCGTACGTGCCCGCCGCCGAGGCCCACGTCAAACAGCCCGAGTGGCTCAACGACCCGATCTGGTATCACAACCGTGGCGACAGCACCTTCAAGGGCGAGAGCGCCAACTACGGCGACTTCAGCGGCCTCGACGATCTCGCCACAGAGAACCCGCGCGTGGTGGCCGGCTTCATCGCCATCTACGGCGCGTGGATCGATCGCTTCGGCATCGACGGCTTTCGCATCGACACCGCCAAGCACGTGAACCCCGCATTCTGGCGCGCCTTCGTGCCGGCGATGCAGGCGCGCGCCCGGGCCGATGGCATCCCCAACTTCCACATCTTCGGCGAGGTGATGACCGGCGACTACGACCCCGCCCGCACCGCGCAATGGACGCGCAACGCAGGATTGCCGGCGATCATGGACTATCCGTTCATGCGCGCCCTGCTCGATGCGGCGGGCGGCAAGACGTTGAGCGAGATCGTCCGCACCCCGGCGGACGATGCACTCTATGCCGAATCCGCCATCCGCCTGCCGACATTCGTGGGCAACTATGATGTCGGGCGGGTCGGCTGGCTGATCGCGCGGGCCAATCCCGGCATCGCGCCCGCAGAACTCGCCGCGCGCGTGCGCCTCGCCCACGCGATGCTGCTGACCCTGCGCGGCGTGCCCGTCATCTATTATGGCGACGAACAGGGCCTGATCGGCAGCGGCGACGACCAGGCCGCCCGGCAGGACATGTTCGCCAGCCGCACCCCATCCTACAACGCCGAGCCCGTGCTAACCGGCGCCCCCGGCGCGCGCGACCGGTTCGACCGCCAAGCCCCGCTCTACCGCTTCATCGCCGATCTGGCGCGCGTCCGGGCCGCCACCCCAGCGCTGACCGCAGGCCGCACCGTCGTGCGCGCCGGCGAGGACGCCGCCGGCCTGCTGGCCCTCTCGCGCTTCGATCCCGCGACGGGCCGCGAGGTCCTGCTGGCCTTCAACACCGCCACCACGCCGATCCACGCGGCGGTGGCGGTCGATCCGGCCAGCGCCCGCTTCACCGCGCTGGCCGGCGCCTGCCCCGCCAGCGCCACCGCCCCCGGCAGCGCGATGCTGGATCTGCCCCCGCTGGGCTTCGCGATCTGCGCCGGGGCGCCGCAATGAGCGCCGCATGGTGGCGCGGCGCGACGATCTACCAGATCTACCCGCGCAGCTTCCTCGATGCCGATGGCGACGGCATCGGCGATCTCGCGGGCATCACGCAGCGGCTCGATCATGTCGCCAGCCTCGGCGCGGACGGGGTATGGATCAGCCCGTTCTTCACCTCGCCGATGGTCGATTTCGGCTATGACGTCGCCGATTACCGCGACATCGACCCGATCTTCGGCACCATGGCCGATTTCGACGCCCTGATCGCCCGCGCCCACGATCTGGGCCTGAAGGTGATGATCGATCTCGTCTTCGCCCATACCTCCGACAAGCACCCGTGGTTCGCCGAGAGCCGCGCGGGCGGCGCGGGCACGCGCGAGGACTGGGCGCTGAAGGACTGGTACGTCTGGGCCGACGCCAGGGCCGACGGCACCCCGCCCAACAACTGGCAATCGGTGTTCGGCGGCCCGGCGTGGACCTGGGACGCGCGGCGCGGCCAGTACTACATGCACCAGTTCCTGAAGGAACAACCGCAACTCAACGTCCACAATCCGGAGGTGCAGGACGCGCTGCTGGATGTGGTGCGGTTCTGGCTGGGCAAGGGTGTCGATGGCTTCCGCTTCGATGCGCTGAACCATGCGATGCATGACCCGGCGCTGCGCGACAATCCGGTGAACCCTGAGCCCGGCCCACGCACGCGCCCATTCGACTTCCAGCTCAGGACGCAGAGCCAGAACCACCCGGCGCTGGTCGGCTTTATCGAGCGCATCCGCGCCACGATCGATGCAGCCGGCGGCGCCTGCTCGATCGCCGAGGTCGGCGGCGCGAACCCGATGCCGCTGATGCGCGCCTACACGGCGGGCGATGCGCGGCTGTCTTCGGCCTATTGCTTCGCCTTCCTCGATCCGGGCGCGCTGACCCCCGCGCGCGTGGCCGAGGCGCTCGCCGCATGGACCGGTGCCCCCGCCACGCACGGCCCCGACAAGGGCCTCCCCGAAGGCTGGCCGAGCTGGGCGTTCGAGAACCACGATGTCCCCCGCTCGCTCTCGCGCTGGGCACCAGAAGCCCACCGCGCGGCCTATGCGCGCATGGAGATGCTGCTGCTCGGCGCACTGCGCGGCACGATCTTCCTCTATCAGGGCCAGGAACTCGGCCTCGCGCAGGATGACATCCCCTTCGAAGCGCTGCGCGACCCCGAGGCGATCGCCAACTGGCCGCAGACGCTGGGCCGCGATGGCGTGCGCACGCCGATGCCGTGGACGCCATCGGCCGCGCACGCCGGCTTCACCACCGGCACGCCGTGGCTGCCGGTTTCGCCGGGCAACGCCGCGCGCGCGGTGGCGGCGCAGGAGGACGATGCCGACTCGCTGCTGCATTTCACCCGCCGGGTGATCGCGCTGCGCCGCGCGCATCCCACGCTGCGCACCGGTGATTTGCGCGACGTGATCGCCGAGGGCGATCTGCTGCGCTTTCGCCGGATCGGTGCGGATGGCACCGCGCTTTTCTGCGCCTTCAACCTCGGCGGCGAGACCATCGCCCTTGGCGCAACCGGCACGATCCTGCTCGCCGCCAATGGCGCCACGCCCGCAACCCTGCCCCCCTATGGCGCGCTGATCGCCGCGGAGACCCACGCATGACCCGTTCCTTGCGCCTTGCCCTGATGCTCGCCGCCGCCACGTTGACGGTGCCGCTCCACGCCGCGACCACCCCCGGCACCGATCCCGCGCCCAGCGTCAAGCCGACGCTCACCCCGACGCTGGCTTCGCCCGATGGCGCGATCGTGGTGTCGGTGGCGCTGGATGGCGATCACCGCGCCCGCTGGTCGCTGACGCGCAAGGGCAAGGAGATCGTCGCCCCCTCGATCCTCGGCTTCATCCTGACCGACGGCCTGAACATGGTGCGCGATTGGGAGATCACCGGCGCCGAGACCCAGCCCGTCCACGACGACACCTGGGAACAGCCGTGGGGCGAGCGCCGCTTCGTGCGCGACCGTTACACCGAAATGCTGGTCCACTTGCGCCAGGCGCAGGGACAGGGCGGCCGGTTGATGGACGTGCGTTTCCGCGTGTTCGATAACGGTATCGGCTTCCGCTACGAGTTCCCCAGGCAGCCCGGCCTGACCACACTCCACATCGCCGACGAGGAGACCGAGTTCAACATCACCCCCCACGGCACCGCGTGGTGGGAAGCCGCCGGCCAGTGGAACCGCTACGAGCAACTCTATCAAAAGACCCCGATCGACGGCGTCGCCACCGCGCACACCCCCGTCACCATGCGGCTGGACGACGGCACCCACATCGCCATCCACGAGGCCGCGCTGGTCGACTACGCCGCCTATTGGCTGAAGCGCGAGAACGGCCAGACCTTCCGCACCACGCTCTCGCCCTCCTCAAGCGGGGCGCGGGTAACACGCGCAGTGCCGTTCGACACCCCCTGGCGCACCATGCGCATCGCCGACGATGCCGCCGGGATCGTCGAGAACGATCTGGAGCTGAACCTCAACGAGCCCAACAAGCTGGGCGACATCTCGGGCTGGTTCAAACCGCAGAAGTACATCGGCATCTGGTGGGGCATGCTGCGCGGCGACTGGACCTGGGCCGAGGGGCCCAACCACGGCGCCACCACCCAACGCGCCAAGGACTACATCGACTTTGCCGCCGCACACCACTTCTCCGGCGTGCTGATCGAGGGCTGGGACAAGGGCTGGAACGGCGAATGGTTCGGCCACGGCGACCAGTTCAGCTTCACCGAACCCGCGCCCGATTTCGACCTCAAAGCCGTCACCGACTATGCCCGATCAAAGCATGTCGAACTGATCGGCCACAACGAAACCGGCGGCAACATCGCCAATTACGAGGCGCAACTCGAACCGGCGATGAGCCTCTACCAGAAGGTCGGCATCCACCTGGTGAAAACCGGCTATGTCGCGGATGCCGGCGGCATCATCGCCCCCGGCGACGCCCCCGGCGAAGTCCGCATGGAATGGCACGACGGCCAGCGTCAGGTCGAGCACCACCTGAAGGTCGTGGAAACCGCCGCAGCGCACCACGTCGCCATCGACAGCCACGAGCCGGTCAAGGACACCGGCCTGCGCCGCACGTATCCCAACTGGGTCGCGCGCGAGGGCGCGCGCGGCATGGAATACAACGCCTGGGGGGCCTATGCCAACCCGCCGGGGCATGAGGCGACGCTGGTCTACACGCGGATGCTGTCGGGCCCGATGGACTTCACCCCCGGCATCCTCAGCCTCGAAGGGCATGACCATGTGCCGCTGGCCTCGACGCTGGCCAAGCAACTCGGCCTGTACCTCGCGATCTACTCGCCGATCGAAATGGCCGCCGACTTCAAGGAAAACCTCGCCGCGCATCCGCGCGAACTGGACTTCATCGCCGAGGTCCCCGCCGATTGGTCCGAAAGCCACCTGATCGCCGGCGCGGTAGGCGAGTACGCGATCTTCGCGCGCAAGGACCGCAACAGCGCCGACTGGTACGTCGGCGGGGTCAACGATGAGGACGCCCGCACGCTCTCGCTGAACACCGATTACCTGACCCCCGGCGTCGCCTATACCGCCACGATCTACAAGGACGCGCCGGGCATCACCTATCTCGACGAGAGCCGCCACCGGATCGCCTACGAAACCCGCACCATCCATCGCGGCGACACCATCGCGCTGTGGCTCGCCCCCGGCGGCGGCGCGGCGATCCGGCTGCACCCGGCGAAATAGGGTATCGTGCCAAAAAGCGGGTCCCGGCTTTTGGCAAACAACGATGCGACAACAAAAACCGATGAAGACGATACATGATTCATCAATCACGCATCGTCTTCCAGCCCGCCCTCGCGGCGGCGGGGCGCCCTCCCCCCCCTCCAGCCCCGCCACCGCCCGCCCCCCGCGCCAGAGCCCGGCGCGGGGGGCGGTTGCGTTTTGAGGCGGGCGAAGAAGGGCAAATGCCAGGAGCATGCCCCGCGCATCCACCCCTCCCCGCTTTACGCAAACTTTACGCAAACTTTACGCCGGCGCCCCGTTTCCCCCTCGCACCATAACGGCCCCTGGGGCCATCGCGCATCCATCTCCCCGCGCCACCACAGGCGCGGCCAGCAAGGATGCTGATCCATGACCGACCTCGTATTCGTTGCCATTCTCGCGGGGCTCACCGCGCTGTCCTACGCCTTCGTGCGCCTGTGCGACGTGGCCTGAGGGGAGCGCCGCAATGACTCTCCCGCTCGCGCTCGCCGGCCTGACTGCGCTCGGCCTGCTCGCCTATCTCGTGGCCGTGCTCGTCCGGCCCGAGAACTTCTGACCCGCATCACCGGAGTTGCGCCCATGACCATCGCCGGCTGGGGACTGATCCTCGCCTTCACCCTCCTCATCGTCGCGCTCGCGAAACCGATGGGGATGTGGCTTTTCGCCCTTTACGAGGGGCGTCGCACCCCCCTTCACCCCGTGCTTGGCCCGATCGAGCGCGGCTTCTATCGCATCGCCGGGATCGACCCCAACAAAGAGCAGACGTGGCGCGCCTATGCCGTCCACATGCTCGCGTTTCAGGTCGCGACGGTGGTGGCGACCTATCTGCTGCTGCGCTTTCAGGGCGTGCTGCCGCTGAACCCGCGCGCGCTGCCCAATCTGACGGGCGATCTCGCGATGAACACCGCGATCTCGTTTGCCACCAACACCAACTGGCAGGCCTATGCGGGTGAGAGCACGCTCTCGAACCTGTCGCAGATGCTGGCGCTGGTGCCGCACAACTTCCTCTCGGCGGCCACCGGTATCGCCGTGGCCTTCGCCTTCTTCCGTGGCTTCGCCCGGCGTCAGGCGAGCACGCTGGGCAACTTCTGGGCCGATCTCACGCGGATCACGCTCTACCTGCTGCTGCCGGTCAGCGTGATCTACGCGCTGGTGCTGGTCGCCGGCGGGGTGCCGCAGACGCTGGCCTCGGCGCTCGATATCCACACGCTGGAGGGCGCCAAGCAGACGCTCGTGCTCGGTCCCGTCGCCTCGCAGGAGGCGATCAAGATGTTCGGCACCAACGGTGGCGGCTTCTTCAACGCCAACTCCGCGCATCCGTTCGAGAACCCCACCGCGATCATCAACTTCATCCAGATGCTGTCGATCTTCGTGATCGGCGTCGGCCTCACCTGGTGCTTCGGCAAGGCCGTGGGCGACACCCGTCAGGGCTGGGCGATCCTGGCAGTGATGATGATGCTGTTCCTCGTCGGCACCGGCGTCACCTATTGGCAGGAGACGGCGGGCAACCCCCTGACCCATGCCATCGGCCTGCCCGGCGTCAACATGGAGGGTAAGGAAGTCCGCTTTGGCGCGGCGGCCTCGGCCTTGTTCGCGGTAGTGACGACGGACGCCTCGTGCGGCGCGGTCAACGCCATGCATGACAGCCTGATGCCGCTCGGCGGGATGATCCCGATGTTCAACATCGAACTCGGCGAGATCGTCGTCGGCGGGGTTGGCTCGGGGATCTATGGCTTCCTGCTGTTCGCCGTGCTCGCCGTATTCATCGCCGGCCTGATGGTCGGGCGCACGCCGGAGTACGTCGGCAAGAAGATCGAGGGGCGCGAGGTCAAGCTTGCGGTGCTCGCCATCGTCGTGCTGCCGCTGTGCATCCTCGGCGGCTCGGCGATCGCCTCGGTGACCGCGGCAGGCCTCGCCGGCCCGCTCAACAAGGGCCCGCACGGCTTCTCCGAGATCCTCTACGCCTACACCAGCGCCACCGGCAACAACGGCTCGGCCTTCGGCGGGCTCTCCGCCAACACCCCCTTCTGGAACGGCACGCTTGCCGTTGCCATGTGGATCGGACGCTTCTTCATGATGATCCCTGTCCTTGCCATCGGCGGCAGCCTTGCCGCCAAGAAGTACACCCCGGAAACCGCCGGCAGCTTCCCCACCACCGGGATCCTGTGGATCGGGCTCCTCGCTGCGGTGATCCTGATCGTCGGCGGGTTGACTTTCCTGCCCGCACTGGCGCTGGGCCCGATCGCCGAACAGGCGGCGATGCTCGCCGGCCAGAGCTTCTGAAGGGGAGAACGCACATGACCACGACCCCCAAATCGATGTTCTCGCCCGAACTCGTCGGCCCCGCCATCGGCGAGGCGGTGAGGAAGCTCAACCCGGTGCATCTGGTGCGCAATCCGGTGATGTTCGTCACCGCCTGCGTGGCGCTGCTGCTGACGGTGCTGCTGGTGATCGGCGGCAGCCACCTGACCTTCGGCTTCCAGATCCAGCTCATCGTCTGGCTGTGGCTGACGGTACTGTTCGGCACCTTTGCCGAAGCATTGGCCGAAGGACGCGGCAAGGCCCAGGCGGCCTCGCTGCGCGCCACGCGCCATGAACTGACCGCGCGCCTGCCCGACGGTCGCCTCGTCCCCGCCAGCACGCTGGCCAAGGGCGCCGAGGTGATCGTCACCACCGGCGACCTGATCCCGGCCGATGGTGAGGTCATCGCCGGCGTCGCCTCGGTCAACGAGGCCGCGATTACCGGCGAATCCGCCCCCGTAATCCGCGAGGCCGGTGGCGACCGCAGCGCCGTCACCGCCGGCACCCGCGTCATCTCGGACGAGATCCGCGTCCGCGTCACGCAGGAGCCGGGGCAGGGTTTCCTCGATCGCATGATCGCCCTCGTCGAAGGCGCCCAGCGGCAGAAGACGCCCAACGAGATCGCCCTCACCATCCTGCTCGTCGGCCTGACGATCATCTTCCTGATCGCGGTGGCGACGATCCCGGCTTTTGCCTCCTATGCCGGCGGGTCGATCCCGGTGGCGGTGCTGGCGGCTTTGCTGATCACCCTGATCCCCACCACGATCGCGGCGCTGCTCTCGGCCATCGGCATTGCCGGCATGGACCGGTTGGTGCGCTTCAACGTGCTGGCCAAATCGGGCCGCGCGGTCGAGGCGGCCGGTGACGTCGACGTGCTCCTGCTCGACAAGACCGGCACGATCACCGTCGGCGACCGCGCCGCCAGCGAGTTCCGCCCGCTCCCCGGCGTCACCGCGCAAGTCCTCGCCGAAGCCGCGCTCCACGCCAGCCTTGCCGACGAAACGCCCGAGGGCCGCTCGATCGTCGTGCTCGCGCGCGAGAGCTTCGGCCTCGTCGCCGATCTGCCCGCCGATGCCGAGGTGATCCCCTTCACCGCGCAGACCCGCCTGTCGGGCCTGATCACCGCGGGGCGGACGATCCACAAGGGCGCGGTCGATTCGATCCTGAAGGCCAACCCCGCCGCCCCCGGCGCCGCCGACCTGAAACGCAATGCCGAGGAAATCGCCCGCCTCGGCCAGACGCCTTTGGGCGTGGCCGAAAACGGTCGCCTGCTCGGCGTGGTCGCGTTGAAGGACGTGATCAAGGCCGGCGTGCGCGAACGCTTCGTGGAACTGCGCCGCATGGGCATCCGCACGGTGATGATCACCGGCGACAACCCCCTGACCGCCGCCGCCATCGCCGCCGAAGCCGGGGTCGACGACTTCCTCGCCGAAGCCACGCCCGAGGACAAGCTGGCCCTGATCCGCAAGGAGCAGCAAGGCGGCCGCCTCGTCGCGATGTGCGGCGATGGCACCAACGATGCGCCGGCCCTGGCCCAGGCCGACGTCGGCGTCGCCATGAACACCGGCACCCAGGCCGCGCGCGAGGCCGGCAACATGGTCGATCTCGACAGCGATCCGACCAAGCTGATCGAGATCGTCGGCCTCGGCAAGCAACTGCTGATGACGCGCGGCGCGCTCACCACCTTCAGCGTGGCGAACGACGTGGCCAAGTACTTCGCGATCATCCCGGCGATGTTCATCGTGCTCTATCCGGGGCTTGGCGCGCTGAACGTGATGCATCTGAGCAGCCCGCACACCGCGATCCTCTCGGCGATCATCTTCAACGCGCTGATCATCCCGTGCCTGGTGCCGCTGGCGCTGAAGGGCGTGACCTATCGTCCGGTCGGCGCGGGGCAACTGCTGGCGCGCAACCTGGCCATCTATGGCGCGGGCGGGCTGATCGTGCCGTTCATCGGCATCAAGGCGGTCGATCTCATCGTCTCCGGGCTGGGCCTCGCCTGAGCGCCTTCCACAAGGACAAACCATCATGTTGAACGAATTCACCTCCTCGCTCCGCCCGACACTGGTCATGACGCTGCTGCTGTTCGCGCTGACCGGTATCGCCTATCCGCTGGCGATCACCGGCGTGGCCCAGGCTGCCTTCCCGCATCAGGCCAATGGCTCGCTGGTCGAGCAGAACGGCGCGGTCGTCGGTTCGGCGCTGATCGCGCAGAAGTTCGCCGCCGAGGGCTATTTCCACCCGCGACCCTCGGCGGCGGGCACCAATGGCTATGATCCCACCGCATCGGGCGGATCGAACTATGGCGCCACGGCCAAGGCGCTGATCACCCGCATCCAGGGCGATCTCAAGGCCCAGCCCGGTGCCCCGGCGGACCTCATCACCACCTCGGCCTCGGGCCTCGATCCCGAGATCTCGCCAGAGGCGGCGCTCTATCAGGTGCCGCGCATCGCCGCCGCGCGCCATATCCCCGCTGCGCGCCTGATCGCGCTCGTCGATCAAAATACGGACCACCCACAGCTCGGCTTCCTCGGCGAGCCGCGCGTGAACGTCCTCCTGCTCAACCTCGCGCTCGACAAGAGCGCCCCCACCGGCGCACAAGGCGGGCGTTGAGGCGGCGGGTGGCAGGTGCATTGCCTCCGCGCCTGCCACCCCCACAGGATCACATCCCAACGTGAACGAAGCCCCCCGCCCCGATCCCGATGCCCTCCTGCGGCTTGTCGCGCGGCAGGGTAATGATGGCGCGCGCGGGCGGCTCAAAGTGTTCCTCGGCGCCGCGCCGGGTGTAGGCAAGACCTGCAAGATGCTGGAGGAAGGCGCCGCCCGCCGCGCCGCCGGCAGCGACGTGGCGATCGGCGTGGTGGAAACCCACGGCCGCGCCGAAACCCTCGCGCGCACCACCGGCTTCGAGGTGATCCCCCGCGCCCGCATCGACCATCGCGGGCAAGGGCTGGAGGAGATGGACCTCGATGCCATCCTCGCCCGCCACCCGGCGCTGGTGCTGGTCGACGAGCTGGCCCACACCAACGCCCCCGGATCGCGCCACGACAAGCGCTGGCAGGATGTCGACGAACTGCTCGACGCCGGGATCGATGTGCTCTCCACCCTCAACATCCAGCATCTGGAGAGCCTCAACGACGTCGTCGCCTCGTTCACCCATGTCCGCGTGCGCGAGACCCTGCCCGATCGCGTGCTCGACGAGGCCGAGATCGAGGTCGTCGACCTGCCGCCGGACGCGCTGATCGAGCGCCTGCGCGAGGGCAAGGTCTATATCCCCGAGGAAGCCAGCCGCGCCCTCACCCATTTCTTCTCGAAATCGAACCTCTCGGCGCTGCGCGAACTGGCGCTGCGCCGCGCGGCGCAGACGGTCGATGCGCAGATGCTCGATCTGGTCCGTGCCCAGGCGCTGGCCGGCAACTGGGCGGCTGGCGAGCGCATCGTCGTCGCGCTCAGCGACGATCCCGGCGGCGAGGAAGTCGTCCGCACCGCCCGCCGCATGGCCGATGCCCTGCGCGCGCCGTGGACCGCCGTCCATGTCGAAACCCCGCGCGACGCCCACCTCAGCCCCGCCCAGCACGCCCGGCTGGCCGCGCATCTGGAACTCGCCGCCACGCTGGGCGCGCGCATCGCCAGTGTCCCTGCGCTCGATGTCGCCACCGGGCTGCTGACCGTGCTGGCCGAAACCCGCGCGACGCAACTGGTGCTGGGCAAGGCGCCGCGCAGCCGCTGGCACCAATGGCGCCACGGATCGGTGGTGGATCAGATGGTGCGCGGCACGCCGGGGGTGGCGGTGCATGTGCTGGGGCTGGCCGGCGCCGCGCCCTTGCGTGAACCGCTGCGCCCGCGCGGCTGGCTGACGCGGCGCTGGGGCACGCCACTGGGTTATGTGGTGTCGCTGGGGCTGGTGGCGCTGGTGACGCTGGTGGGGGTGTCGATCGCCAGCTTTGGCAACATCACCAATATCGCGCTGCTCTATCTGGTGCCGGTGCTGGTGGCGGCCACGCGCTATGGCCTGCGCACGGGGGTGGTGACGGGGATCGCTGGCAGCCTCGCCTATAATTTCTTCTTCATCCCGCCGATCCACACGTTCACCATCGCCGATCCGCAAAACCTGATCACGGTGTTCGTGCTGCTCGGCGTGGCGGTGCTGGTCAGCCAGATGGCCGCGCGCAGCCGCGATCAGGCCTTGATGGCCGAACGCAGCGCCGCGCAGAACCGCGCGCTGGCCGGCTTTGCCCGCCTGATCGCCGGCGAAACCACCGCCGCCGCCGTCGGGCAAGTGCTCTGCGCCGAGGCGGCGCAACTGCTGGACGTGCGCGCCGTGCTGCTGCTGCCCGAAGACGGCGCGCTGGTCCTGCGCGCGGCGATCCCGCCCGAAGATACGCTGACCACGCTGGAACATGCCGCCGCGCGCTGGGCATTCGATCGCATGCGCCCCGCCGGCCGGGGCTCGGACACGCTGACCGCCAGCGACTGGCTGTTCTCGCCGGTGGCCGTTGGCGGGCGGCCGCTGGGCGTGTTCGGCATCGCGCGTGAGGATGCCGCCGCCCCGGTCCGCGCCGATCAGCGCCCGCTGCTGGCCAGCCTGATCGATCAGGCCGCGCTCAGCCTGGAACGCATCGCCGCCGAGGCCGAGATGGCCGAAGTGGGCCAGTTGCGCGAGGCCGACCGGCTGCGCAGCGCGCTGCTCTCCTCGGTCAGCCACGATCTGCGCACGCCGTTGACCGCGATCATCGGCACGCTGGCCGACATGGCCCCCGCCACCCCCGCGCAGACCACCCAGATCGCCACCGCCCGCGCCGAGGCCGAGCGGCTCAACCGCTTCGTCGCCAACCTGCTGGACATGGTGCGGATCGAGGCCGGCGCGCTGACCCGCACCGGCGAGGCGGTGGACATCGCCGAGGCCGTGGCCAGCGCGGTTCACGATCTCAAGCCCCAGCTCGCCGGGCGGCCGGTGCGGCTCGATGTCTCGCCGGAACTGCCCTTCGTGGTGGTGGACCCGCAACTGTTCCACCACTGCCTGCTGAACCTGATCGACAACGCCGCCAAGTACGGCGCCACCGGTGCCCCCGTCACCATCGCCGCGCGGCGCATCCCGGGCGGCCTCGCCCTCAGCGTGATCGACCAGGGCCCCGGCCTCCCCCCCGGCAGCGAGGCGCGCATCTTCGAGACCTTCGCCCGTTTCGAAGGCTCCGACCGGCGCGGCGGCACCGGCCTCGGCCTCGCCATCGTCAAGGGCTTTGCCGAGGCGATGGGCCTGACCGTCAGCGCCGCCAACCGCAGCGACAACACCGCCGGCGCGGTCTTCACCCTCCACTTCGACGAGGCGCACTTGCGCCGCAGCGACATCGATCCCGAGGACGCATGACCCCCAACGCCATTCTCATCGTCGAGGACGACGGCGCCATCCGCCGCCTGCTCCACGCCGCCCTGACCCGCAGCGGCCATAGCGTGATCGAGGCCGCCGATGGCCGCGCCGCGCTCGCCGCGCTGGCGATCGACAAGCCCGACGCGGTGCTGCTCGACCTCGGCCTGCCCGATCGCGATGGGCTCGAACTGATCCCGCTGGTCAAGGCCGCCGGCGCAGCACTGCTGGTCGTCTCCGCGCGCGAGGACACCGCGCAGAAAGTCGCCGCACTCGATCTCGGCGCCGACGATTACATCACCAAGCCCTTCGACAGCGAGGAAGTGCTCGCCCGCCTGCGCACCGCGCTCCGCCACCGCGTGGTGGCCAGCGCCCCGGCCGCGCTGCTGCGCCTCGGCGCGGTGGAAATCGACCTCGGCGCCCGGCTGGTCCGCCGCGAGGGCGAGGAGGTGCACCTGACGCGCAAGGAATATGCGCTGCTGGCCGAACTGGCGCGCCATCCGGGGCGGGTGATCACCCATGCCCAGTTGCTGCGCGCGGTCTGGGGCCCGGGGCACGAGCACGATGTCGAGTACCTGCGCGTCGCCGCGCGCGGCATCCGCCGCAAACTGGAGGCCGATCCCGCCGCGCCCGTCCTGCTGCGCAACGAACCGGGGGTGGGCTACCGCCTGATGGTGTAACCGCCACAAATCGCCCCCCCGCGCGTTTCCCCCCGCATGGACACCACCAACGACACCCCCGGCGAACAGGCCGTCGACGCCCGCAAGCGCGACATCGACCTCTCGCGCGAGGAACGCCGCGCCGTCGCCGAGCGCAACTCCGCCAACACCCGCGTCATCCACGAGGTCGTGCGCCGCCACGGCGACGAGGAGATGGAGCGCCCCGCCACCTCGCTGATCTGGTCGGGCGTGGCGGGGGGCGTGGCGATCTCCAGCTCGATCCTGGCCGAGGCGATCATCGAGAGCATGTTGCCCAAGGGTGCGCCATGGGCGCCGCTGGTGGCCTCGCTGGGCTATACGGTGGGGTTCCTGGTGGTGATCCTCGGCCGGCTGCAACTGTTTACCGAGAGCACGCTCTCCGCCGTGATCCCCGTCGCCACGCACCCCAGCTTGCGCAATTTCGGGCGGCTGGTGCGGTTCTGGGCACTGGTGCTGGTGTCGAACCTGATCGGCACGCTGGTGGTGGCGGTGGTGATCGGCAACAATTGGGTCGCCTCGCCGGCGCAGACCCACGCGATGATCGAGCTCTCGCACAAGCTGCTCGACCGCACATGGCTGGATACGGTGAAGATGGCGATCCCGGCGGGATTCCTGATCGCCGCCGTACCATGGACGCTGCCCGCCGCGCGCGGGCAGGAGTTCTGGGTGGTGCTGATCCTGACGTATGTGATCGCGCTGGGCGGGTTCGCGCATGTGGTGGCGGGATCGGGCGAGGCCTGGCTGCTGGCGGTCACCGGCCAGACCTCGTTCGCGCATGCGGCGTTTGGCCTGATCCTGCCGGCGTTGATCGGCAATGTCATCGGCGGCACCGGCCTGTTCGCGCTGCTCGCCCATGCACAGGTGCGGCAGGAGCTGGGCACCGGCCACGCCGCGTGATCAGGGCTGGCTGCCGTCGCCCCCGGCGTCGCCGTCAGCATGCGGGCGGCGCACGAAATCGAAGTGAATGTGCACCCATACCCCCAGTTGCGGCACCCCGTTGACCATCGGCGGCCGCACCAGAAACTGCCACGCCGCCAACCGCAACGCGCGCGACAAGCCACTGCCCGGCGGCGATTCGCCCAACTCCTGGCAATCCTCGACATGGTAATGCTCGATGGTTTTGCAGGCGATGTCGGCGGTCGATCCCGGCGGCGCGCCATGCTTGATATAGGCGCCGATCTCCACATCGCTCGGCTCGCGGTACCAGTCGGCGGGGAACAGGTGCGTGCCCCCCGGCCCCTCGCCCGGGCCATAAGTCTTGCTGGGATCGAAGCTCGATCCCCCGCCGCTGCTCTTGGCCTGCCCCATCTTCGAGATATCGGCCGAGGCCATCTCGTCATGCGTCATGTGGATAAAGCCGCCGGTCGGTTGCGGCGGCGGCGCGGTCACCGGCGTGGCGATGCGCGCCAGCGGCGTGGTCTGCGGCTGGGCCGGCACCGGGTTCTGGCGCTGGGCGGCGTGGGCGGCATGTTGCGCGGCATGTTCGGCCTTCTTCGCCGCCTGGGCATCGCTGCCGATCCGCATCGACACCAGCGCACCGCCACCGCTGGGTCCGCGATCGATGTCGATAAAGCCCATCTCGATGAGCATCCCGAACATCAACAGCATCAGCGCCAGCGAGAGCAACGCCGAAATCACCCGGCTGCGCGGATCGCGCGTATCCCGATACATCAGCGCAGCACCCGCCCGTGCCGCATCAACACGCGGCGCCGCCCCGCAGCGCACAGGCGCGGTCGTTGCAGCAAGGCACATGCAGAAAGCGCAAACGGAATCTCCGAACCGGTAAAGTCACAACCGATTCGCGCGGTTAGCCGAGCCAGCGCCACTCCCCAAGCGCGCTGGCGGCAAGCGACAAAAAATTACGCTGGCGGGTGGCCGGTGGGTATCACTTCACCAACGGTGCAGCCGCCGCGACCGCCCGCCCGCAGATCTGGATCATCCTGCACGCCGTGCGGATCGTGCAGGATGATCCGGGCTTTTTGTCGCCCCGTTTCTGCAAGCTGCTTCAGGCCAGCATGCGCAAGCGCGGCTCGCGATCCCAGTGGCGCGCGGGGGCCACGCCGGCAAAGGCATCGATGCCGACCACGCCCGGATCGGTATCGATGCCCCAGTCGCTCAGCAGCTTCTTCGTCGCCGGGCACGCGCCGATGGTCTTGCAGTGGCTGTAGGCATCGGCGAACCAGCCGTGCAACGTGCTGTCGTTCTTCAGCTTGTCCGCCGTCTCGAACGGCATGATCGCGGCCACCGCATCGAACAGCACCGACGGACTGCCGGCGAGCTGCCCCTCGGCCTTCAACGTGCCGCCCTTGACCGCGATGCCGCCGACCTTGGGCGCCACCAGCACCACCGTGCCACCCTTGGCGGTGATCTCGCCCTTCAGCTTTTCGATCGCTTCGAGGTTCGATCCCTCGGCGAAGAACAACCCGACCTTGCGGCCTGAGAGCGTCGGCTCGCCCTGCTTGTGAATCGAGAGCGCCGGGCTTTCGGCCATGTCGATGGGCGCGCGGGCGGCCTCTGCGGCATCGGGCAAGGGCACGGCCAACCCATCGGCCACCCGCTGCGCCAGCGATTCATCGACATTGCGCAGCCGCGACAACACCCGCGTCCGCACACGCTCCAACGCCACCTTGGAGAGCTCGAACACCATCGCGCTGGCCAGATGCGCCTGCTCGTGCGCGTCCTGCGAGCGATAGAACAGCCGCGCCTGGCTATAGTGATCGGCAAACAGTTCGGGGCGCAGGCGTACCCGCTCGTCGCCATCGTTCTCGCCGACATTGGCCGCGAACGAGCTGAACCCCGTCGCCGGGCATTCACGCGGGCCACCGGGCTCGCCGGCTTCGGCAAGGCTGTTCGGCTCATAGTTGGCGCGGCCCTTGGGCACTTGCGTCTGCATCATGCCATCGCGCTGAAAATTGGCGAACGGGCACTTGGGCGCGTTGATCGGCAGCTGGTGGAAGTTGGCCGTGCCGAGGCGCGACTTCTGGGTATCCAGATAGGAGAACAACCGCCCCTGCAACAACGGATCGGCGGTGAAATCGAGGCCCGGCACGATGTTCGCCGGGCAGAACGCCGATTGCTCGGTCTCGGCGAAAAAGTTGTCCGGGTTGCGGTTCAGCGTCATCCGCCCAATGATCCGCACCGGTACGACCTCCTCGGGGATCAGCTTGGTGGCATCGAGGACATCATAGTCCTGCGCCATGGCAAATTCCTCGTCGAACACCTGAATGCCCAGATCCCACGCCGGAAAATCGCCGCTGTCGATCGCCTCGTAGAGGTCGCGGCGGTGGTAATCAGGGTCAGCACCGGCGATCTTCACCGCCTCGTCCCACACCAGCGACTGGATGCCCTGAACCGGCTTCCAGTGGAACTTGACCAGACTGCGCTTGCCCTGGGCATTGACCAGCATGAACGTGTGGATGCCAAACCCCTCCATGAACCGCAGCGAGCGCGGGATCGCCCGGTCGCTCATCGCCCACATGATCATGTGCATCGCCTCGGGCATCAGGCCGATGAAGTCCCAGAAGGTGTCGTGCGCGCTCCCCGCCTGCGGATAACCCTTGTCGGCCTCCATCTTCACCGCGTGGATCAGATCGGGGAACTTGATCGCATCCTGGATGAAAAACACCGGGATGTTGTTGCCGACGAGATCCCAGTTGCCCTCCTCGGTGTAGAATTTGACCGCGAAGCCGCGGACATCGCGCGGCGTATCGACCGAGCCGGCACCCCCCGCCACCGTGGAAAAGCGCGCGAATAGCGGGGTCTGCTTGCCCTTCTCGCTGAACAGCACGGCTTTCGACAGCTCCGGGATCGGATCGGTGCATTCGAACACGCCGTGCGCGGCGCTCCCGCGTGCGTGGACGATCCGCTCGGGGATGCGCTCGTGATCGAAGTGGAAGATCTTTTCGCGCAGCACGAAGTCTTCCAGCAGCACCGGACCGCGCGCGCCGGCCTTCAGGCTGTTCTGGTTGTCGCTGATGCGGATGCCCTGATCGGTGGTCAGGTGCGCCTCGGCGGCGGCGTGCGGGCCTGCCACGGGCACATGCTGGTGGGTCTCGCCGGCGTTACCGGTATCGGTGACGAAATCGGAAGGCTGCGACATTGGGGGGGGCTCCGTCGATGCAAAGGGGCATGCGCGATCGGGCGACCCATCGCCGCCCGTCCCCGTTGAAGCGCTTGGCCGCCGCCGGAGTTCCCTGTCCCGTCGGGCAACCGGCCGTGCCCACGCGCCGGCTGAACCGCTTTGGCTCATCGCATCGTTTCAGGCAAAAACCGGTGCCCACTTTTTTGCACGATGCTCGCGGTTTGTCGTCGCATCGTTCTTGCAAAAAACCGGTGCCCACTTTTTTGCACGATGCTCGCGGTTTGTCGTCGCATCGTTCTTGCAAAAAACCGGTACCCACTTTTTTGCACGATGCTCTTAACCGAACACCACGTCGTGGAACCGCTCGTAGTGGATGATGCGCCAGCCATCGGGCGCGGTCTCGATGATGTCGGCAAAGCGCGCGTCCCACACCACGTCCTCGCCGCCATAGACCCAGCGGCCGTGCAGCGTCTGCCCGCTCGCCTCGTCTGTGCCCGAGAGCACGACGATCAACTCGGCATCGCCCGGCGCCTGTCGATCGACCAGCCACGGCGCCAGCGGGCTGGCGGCATCGATCTGGTGCATCATCAGCCAGGTCAGCGCGAACGCCGGGTGGCTCGATCGCACCAGCGGCACATCGACGAACCGCCGCAGCGGCGCCCCGCCGAAATCGGCATCGACCAGCAGGCTGACCCGCGCGGTGACCGAATAGATCATGTTGTGCCGTTGGTTGGCCGCGCGCAGCATCAAGGTGGGCACGCCATCGACATCGCGGATCACCGCGCGGCGGCTGAACAGGATGCGCGCGGTGGGGCGCGAGAACCGCGCGAAGATGATCCCCGTGGCCAGCGCGAACATCAGGATGCCGGCGGTGATCTCGATCACCACGACGACGTTGGTGAACATCGTGACCGGCACCACGTTGCCATAGCCGATGGTCGCCACGGTATGCACGCTGAAGAAAAACCCGCGCCAGAACGGCGGGACCGCCAGCGGCGGGCCATTGGTCGCCAACCCATGCGGATCGAGCGCGTAAATCACCGCGAACCCCAGGTTGAACGCCATGAACAATGCCGCAAAGGCCACCACCAGCACCCGCCACGGCATGCGCAACATCCGGTGATAGACATCCAGCCAGACGTCGGCCCGCATCCCTCGGCCACGCACGCGCACTTGCCCGTTGTGCACCGACTGGGCGATCAACGATGCGGGAATGGCGCTTTGCGGGGCGGCGGGGGGCTTCATGTTGCGGCAGGCTAGCCCGGCGCGCCCGCGCCGGCAACCACCCTCCCTCGCCTTTCGGCCAGCCCGCCGCTGCAACGCAGCACTTTTTGCGTAACTGCACCTTGCCACTGCACATGAAGGCGGTAGACACAAACGAATGCGCGTTCTACGGCGCGCCAAACCCATCTCGTCGAGCAAGCGGAAAGCAGCGGTTATGGCCACCTTCACCCTCCCCGCCAACAGCAAGATCCGGACGAAGGGCAATGTCCACAAGGCGGACGGCGCGACCCGGGTGAAAACCTTCACGGTCTATCGCTACGACCCCGACAGCGGCCAGAACCCGCGTTACGACACGTTCGAGATCGATCTCGACAACTGCGGCCCGATGGTGCTCGATGCCCTGCTCAAGATCAAGAACGAGGTCGACTCGACGCTGACCCTGCGCCGTTCGTGCCGCGAGGGCATCTGCGGCTCATGCGCGATGAACATCAACGGTCGCAACGGCCTCGCCTGCACCACCGCGATCGAGGATCTGAAGGGCGATGTCCGCATCACCCCACTGCCGCACATGGAGGTGATCAAGGACCTCGTCCCCGATTTCACCCATTTCTATGCGCAGTACGCATCGATCCGGCCCTGGCTGCAGACCGTCACCCCCACGCCCTCGGGCAAGGAGCGGCTGCAGTCGCCCGAACAGCGCGAGAAGCTGGACGGGTTGTACGAGTGCATCCTCTGCGCCTGCTGCTCGACCTCGTGCCCGTCGTACTGGTGGAACTCGGACAAATTCCTCGGCCCGGCGATCCTGCTCCAGGCCTATCGCTGGCTGGCGGACAGCCGCGACGAGATGACCGGCGAGCGGCTCGACGAGCTTGAGGATCCCTTCCGCCTCTATCGCTGCCACACGATCATGAACTGCGCCAACGTCTGCCCCAAGGGCCTCAGTCCGGCGCGCGCCATCGCCGAAATCAAGAAGATGCAGGCCGAGCGGCACGTCTGATCGCGGCGTGACGGGCGTTCTCGGTTTCGCGGGCATCACCGGGCCCGATCCCGACGGCTGGATCACCTGGACCACCGAGGACCCCGCGCTGTACAATGCGCAAGTCCTCGGGCCGTTGCGGGTGCGCGTGGAAGGATCGCAAATCCGCGTGCGGATGGCGGTCCGCCCGCTGCATGCCAACGTCAATGGCGCGATCCACGGCGGCGCGACGCTGGGGCTGATCGACGTGGCGTTGTTCGCCATCCTGCGCGCCAGCGGCGCGTCTGTGGCCGTCGCCACTGTCACGCTCGATCTCTCGACACAGTTCCTCGCGCCCGGGCGGGTCGATCGCCCGCTCGATGTCGTCGGCGAAGTGCTGCGCGAGACTGGCCGCCTGGCGTTTATCCGCGGCGTCGCAGAGCAGGTCGATGATGACGGCACGGTGATCCGCACCGCCGCCTTTCAGGGCACCCTGCGCAAGGGCAGCAACGCCTGATGGCCGGATTGCTCGAGCGTTATCAGGCGCTGATCGCCGCCGGCGAACTGCGCGCCGATCCCGAACAAGCCGCCGCCGCGCAGGCCCTGGCCGCGTTGCAGGAGGCGCTGGAAACCCCGCCCGCCGGCCGCCTCGCCCGCCTATTCGGCAAGAGGGCGCCGCCCCCGCGCGGCCTTTACATGTGGGGCGGTGTCGGGCGCGGCAAGTCCATGCTGATGGACCTGTTCCACGACACATTGGATATCGCCGCCAAGCGCCGCGTCCACTTCCATGCCTTCATGCTGGAAGTCCACGCCACCATGCGCGAGGTGCGCCAGAGCGAATCGGGCGACCCCATCCCGCAAGTCGCCGACCGCCTCGCCGCCAGTGTCTCCGTGCTGGCCTTCGACGAGATGGTGGTCAACAACTCCGCCGACGCGATGATCATGAGCCGGCTGTTCACCGCCCTCATCCGCGACCGGGGCGTCACCATCGTCACCACCAGCAACCGCGCGCCGTCCGAACTTTACAAGAACGGGTTGAACCGCGAGCATTTCCTGCCGTTCATCGCCCTGATCGAGCGCGAGCTCGATGTGCTGGCGCTCAACGGCCCCACCGATTACCGGCTCGACCGGCTGGCCGGCATGGCCACCTGGCACACGCCGCTGGGCGACGCCGCCACCGCCCGCGTCCGCCGCGCGTTCTTCCGCCTGACCGACTTCAGCCCCGAGGATGCCGCCCACGTGCCCTCGCGCGATCTCGATCTGGGCGGCGGCCGCATCCTGCATGTGCCCAAGAGCCTCAAGGGCGTCGGCGTGTTCAGCTTCAAGCGCCTGTGTGGCGAGGCGCGCGGGGCCAGCGACTATCTCGCCATCGCGCAGACCTATCACACGGTGATCGTCGTCGGCATCCCCGAGATGGGGCCGGACAACCGCAACGAGGCGGCGCGTTTCGTCACCCTGATCGATGCCTTGTACGAGCATCACGTCAAGCTGTTTGCCACCGCCGCCGCCGCGCCGGAACGGCTCTACACGCGCGACGCCAAGGGAAACGAGGGGGGCGCGTTCGAGTTCGAGCGCACGGTCAGCCGGTTGATGGAGATGCAAAGCCAGGATTACCTGGCCAAGGGGCATGGCACGGGCGAGGATTGAAGGGGACATGCGAGGCACTCATCCCTCGCGCTCCCATGCCTTGTCAGCCTCAGGGCTGACCACCCCCCACATCGCAACACCGCCGCACCGCAGGCTATAATAGGCTTCGCCCTCCAGCCCACCGCCACAGCGCACACGCAACGCAGACAGGAATGGGGGTTCGGGGGTTGTGACCCCCGGCCTTCCCCTCTTTTTCTGCACCAAATTGTCGCAACGCAGCATAAATCGGACGAACGGCGCCCACCTCGGTTGATATGTTGTATCATCGCATATAGAGCCACACCCGACACTCGCATCAAAAAGGCCTGCCCTTGTCCGCCAACTCTGCCCCTTTCCGCCGCCTGATCCTGCGCGGCGTGGCGATGTCCGCGCTGATCCCGGCGGCGGCCCATGCCGATGACCAGCCGCCCGCCGACATCGTCGTCACCGCGCACAAGCTGGACGAGGCGCGCGCGGCGATCCAGCCGGCGCTGGGGGCCACCTCCTATGGCGTCGATCAAAAGACCATCCAGGCGCTGCCCGGCGGCGACAACCAGTCGCTCAGCGACCTGATCCTGCAGGTCCCCGGCGTGGCGCAGGACGGCTTTGGCCAGATCCACGTGCGCGACGATCACGCCAACCTGCAATACCGCATCAACGGCACGATCCTGCCCGAGGGCCTCGCGGTGTTCGGGCAGGCGCTGAGCCCTCGCCTGATCGATCACTTCGACCTGCTGACCGGCGCGTTGCCCGCGCAATATGGCCTGCGCACGGCGGGTATCATGGACATCACCACCAAGACCGGCTTCGCCAACGGCGGCTCGCTGTCGCTCTATGGCGGCAGCCACGGCACGATCGAGCCCAGCGGCGAATATGGCGGCTCGACCGGCAACACCAACTACTTCGTCTCGGCCGATTACAAGCGCGACAACCTGGGCGTCGACAGCGTCGACGGCTCCTCCAACCCGCTGCACGACCACACCGATCAGTTCACCGGCTTTGCCTATGTCGATCGCATCCTCGATGCCGACAACCGCATCAGCTTCCTCGGCGGCTACTCGAACCAGTGGTTCCAGATCCCCAACCCGCGCGGGTTGAGCCCCACCAATGGCTACACCGTCGGCGCGCAGACAGACTATCTGTCGAACAACCTCAACGAGACGCAGTTGGAACGCACCGGCTTCGGTCAGCTCGCGCTGCTCCACAGCGCCGGGCCGCTGACGCTGCAAACCTCGCTGTCGGCGCGTTATTCGGAGCTGCGCTATCGCCCGGACGTCACCGGCGAGCTGCTGTTCAACGGCGAGGCGCAGGCGGCGTTCAAGAACGACCTCGCGCTGGGCCTCCAGGCCGATGGCTCGTACAAGGCCAGCACGCACCACACGATCCGCTTCGGGCTCTATCTTCAGCACGATCACTCGGCCTCGAACACCGACACCTTTGCCTATCCGCTCGACGCGGCGGGCGATTATGTCGCCGGCACCCAGCCGGTCAGCATTCCCGAGACGCAAGGGTCCAACGCCTTCACCGCCAGCATCTACGCGCAGGACGAGTGGAAGCTGAGCAACGCGGTGATCCTCAACTATGGCCTGCGCTTCGATCACTATGGCGCCTATCGCAGCGAGAACCAGCTTTCCCCCCGCATCAACATGGTCTGGCGCCCCACGGCCCGAACGACCGCCCACATCGGCTATGCCCGCTATTTCTCGCCGCCGCCGTTCGAGCTGGTCGGCGCGCAGTCGCTGACCCCCTATGCCGGCACCACCGCCGGGGCGCCGGCGGGCGCATTGGACACCACGCCCTTTTCCGAGCGCCAGCACTACTTCGACGTCGGCGTGCAACAGAAAGTCGGCCCGCACCTGACGCTCGGGATCGACGGCTATTACCGCATCTCCACCAACCTGATTGACGAGGGCCAGTTCGGCGCGCCGATCATCCTCACCCCGTTCAACTACAGCAAGGGCCGGATCCGCGGCATCGAGTTCAACGCCAGCTACGAGCATGGCCCCTGGCTGACTTATGCCAACTTCGCGATGGCCAAGGCGCAGGGCACCAACATCGATTCCAGCCAGTTCAACTTCAACGGCGGCGATCTGGCCTATATCGCGGGGCACTATGTGTTCCTCGATCACGACCAGACCTACACCGGCTCGGGCGGCATCACGTATGCCTTCCGCGACGGCGCGCTGAAGGGGCTGAAACTGGCCAGCGACGTGATCATCGGATCGGGCCTGCGCGCCGACGAGGTGCTGGCCGATGGCTCCAGCGTGCCCAATGGCGCGCACCTGCCCGCCTATGCCCAGGTCAACCTCTCGGCCAGCTATCGCCTGGCGCGCCAGGGCGTGACGCTGCGGGTCGATGTGATCAACGTCGGCGACCACGCCTATGAGATCCGCGACGGCACCGGCATCGGCGTGGGCGCCCCCGAATGGGGGCCCCGGCGCGGGTTCTTCTTCGGCCTCACCAAGGACATCTGATCCTTCGCGGGACAGGCGCCGGCAACGCCCGCTGGCCGTCGCCCTGAAGCCGGCGTATGATCCTCCTTGGGAGATAGGGGGATAGCATGATCGTCACCACCACAGAATCGATCGCCGGCCACCGCACCGTCCAAACGCTGGGGCAGGTGTTCGGCGTTGTCGTGCGCAGCCGGGGGCTGGCGGGCAACATGATGGCCGGCCTGCGCAGCCTGTTCGGCGGCGAGATCCACGAATACACCGCACTGGTCGAGGATGCGCGCCGCCATGCGGTCGACCGGCTTTGCGCCAACGCGGCGATGATGGGCGCCAACGCGGTGGTCATGATGCGCTTTGATTCGGGCGAGATCGGCCAGACGATGAACGAGGTCGTCGCCTATGGCACCGCCGTCCGCGTGGTCGAGGCCGCCGCGTGACCGGCGGCGCGCGCATTGCCGCTCTGGCGATGGGCGGGCTGCTGCTGCTGCTGGGCGCGGGGATGATGCTGGCCTGGCCGCATGCGCCGGGGGTGCCGCCGATGCTGCTGGGCGCGGTGATCATCGGATCGGTGCTGTTCGAGGGGCGCTATCGCCGGGGCGACGACGTGCCGCTGGGCGCCGGATGGACCCCCACCCCCGAAGTGTTCAAGGACGATGAAACCGGGCGCTGGCTGCGCGTGTGGCAGCATCGGCGCAGCGGGGCGCGGCGCTATCTGCCGTGCGAGGAAGGGCCGTTGGAGGGGTGACAGGGCACCGGGGTCCAGTCTCCCGGCAAAACGCCCCCGACCTTACCCCACCTTGCGGTTCTGCGCGCTCACCAGCCGCGACATCATCCGCAAGTCGCTCTCCGACAGGGCCAGCGCCGCCTCGGCCCACAAATCCACGATGTCGTCCAGTTCGGCGAGGTCCAGCGGCTGCGCCCGCCGCATCGCCTTGCGCGCGCCCAGCAGCCCGGCATGCCGCCGCGCCGACCGGGCGATGAAGGCGCGCAACTCAGCCTCGCCTTCGCCCGGCGCGGCGAGCTGAGTGATCAGGCCCATCTCGTAGAATTCCTCGGCGGTATAGGTCCGGTTGCCCAGAATCACGCGCTCGGCCTGCGCCGACCCCAGCCGCCGCGCCAGAAACGCATGCGCGCCCATGCCGGGGAACAACCCGAACATCACCTCGGGCAGGCCAAAGGTCGTGCCGCGCTCGGCAATCACGAAATCGAACGAGAGCAACGCCTCCAGCCCGCCGCCCAGCGCCTGCCCCTGCACCAGCCCCACGGTCAGCAACGGCAGATCGAGCGCCATGTAGTTCTTGTGCAGGATCGCCACGCAGCGGTGGCCATAGGCGGCCAGCCCGGCGCGATCGCCCGCGCGGATCAGCCCCTGGAACAAGTCCAGATCGCCACCCAGGCACCACACCCCCGGCGCCCGGCTGCCCAGCACCAGAAAATCGAGCGGTAACCGGCCCGGCCCGAAGGCCTGGGCAATGCCATCCTGCCAACCCTCGAAATCGGCGAGCAGCGGCGGGGTGAAGCTGGGCCGACCGGCGGGGCGGATCCAGGTGTGCAGCGTGCGCGTGGCCGGATCATAGCGCGTCTCCAGCTCGCGCAGGGTGCGCAGCGGGGCGGGCGTGTCGTTGGGCACGCGTTGGGCCACCGGCTCTGGCGGCAGATAGCCGGCATCGCCATGCAACGGGATCGCGGACGAGAAACGCTCGTCGTCACCCGTTCTCGGTTCCAGATCGGATAATTGACGATCCATGCGCGGCCCCCTGATCGCTCTCACCCACGCGGGCCGCGGGGTTGTGCGAACTGGGCTGATTTTAAGCCCGTTAACCATGTCTTTGCAAAGGCAATTTTAACCATGTTCGGGCGCCACGGCGGCCATGCGGTCTTGACGAAGACGCGATTTCGCGCCCTGCCTCCCGGCAGAATTGGCGGGAAACTCCGGAATTTTACGCAGTCAATTTGCATAAAGCTCAATGCCCGATCGCGGTTTCCGGCATGCCACCATCCATCGCAAAGCCTGCATCTGCCACGCACTTGCGACAACCGCCCCGGTTTTTCGGGCGAAATGGACGGTTTGGCGCCGCCGTTGATCCCCCGCATTGGCGATTGCATTTGTGTAAATCGCGGCCAATTGCGCTTTACACGGCCGATTCGCGACACCCCCGGCGCGCCGCTCAAATCACCTCGCGCCGTCTCCGCCGGGCCATAAAAAATGTGTTGGCCCACCGATGCTTGGGCCAAAAACACGCCCAGTCGGCGAAAAAACAACCGATTTCACCGCGAGCGGCGGCGAATCACCCCGCCAACCCGAGATGCGCCAGCGACCGTTCGAGCATCAGCAACTGCCACAGCAGCCGCGCGTGATCCGCCCGCCCCGCGATATGCGCCTCGGCGACGGCGGCGATCCGCTCACTGCGCAGCCAGCCGGTCCGCGCCAGCCGCCCGTCCTCGGCGATCCCCCGTGCCGCGCCCGCGAGCGGCCCGCGAAACCACTGGGCAATCGGCGTGACAAACCCCTGCTTCTGGCGAAACAGGATGTCATCGGGCAGATACCGCCGCATCGCCCGCTTCAGCACCCACTTGCCCACACCCCGATGCACCCGCAGCCCCTCTGGCAGCCCCGCCGCAAACTCGATCAACCGGTGGTCGAGCAGCGGCTCGCGCGCCTCCAGCCCCACCGCCATGCTGGTGCGATCGACCTTGGTCAGGATATCGCCCGGCAACCAGAACTTCAGATCGGCATATTGCGCCCGGTCCAGCCCCGATCGCGCCGACGCCCGCCCCATCGTGGCGATAAACGCATCCTCGGCGCGGTAATCGCCGCGCGCGCGCAGATATTCAGCGCTGTACAGGCTTTCGCGCAACCCCGGCCCCGTCACCGACACCGCCGAGGCATAGGCCGCCTCGCTGCTCCCCGCCAAACTCAACAGCGTGGTTTTGGCACGCAACGGACGCGGCGCCCAATCGGCCTTGGGCCAGGCCCGCCCCAGCGCCCCGAACACCCCCGCGCGCAACCCGGCGGGCAACACGGAACGCACCCGGTCCTCGCCATGCTGAAACACATGACGGCGGTATCCGGCAAACGCCTCATCGGCGCCATCGCCCGACAGCGCCACCGTCACGCTCTCGCGCGCCAGTTGCGCCACGCGCCATGTCGGCAAGGCCGAGGCATCGGCAAACGGCTCGTCGAACATCGCCGCCAGCCGCGCCGCCTCGCCATAATCATCGGCCGAGACCGTGCGGCTGACATGATCGGTGCCAAACCGCGCCGCCACCGCGCCGGCATAACTCGTCTCGTCCAGCGCCGCGACATCGAAGCCGATCGAGCACGTCCGCACCGGCTGCGCACTCGCCTCGGCCATCAAAGCCACCACCGATGAGGAATCGACGCCCCCCGACAGAAACGCCCCCAGCGGCACATCGGCCACCATCCGGCTGGTCACCGCATCGCGCATCAGGTGGACGAGTTCGGCCTCCAGATCGGCTTCGGAGCCACGCCGCCGCTCGGCGAACGAGACATCCCACCACTGCACCGGCGCCGCCGCCGGCGCATCGTGCCGCAGCAGCCGGTAATGCCCGGCCGGCAGCTTCTCCACCCCCTTCAGGATCGAGCGGTGATCGGGCACATAACCCCACGCCAGATAGTCCTCGATCGCCAGCGGATCGATCTCGCGCCGCAACAGCGGATGCGCCAACAAGGCCTTCAATTCAGACCCGAAAATCAGGCTGCCATCGGCCACCTCGGCCATGAACAGCGGCTTCACCCCCAGCCGGTCGCGCGCCAGCATCAGGCTCCGCGCCGCCGCATCATACAACGCAAAGGCGAACATCCCGTACAACCGCTGCACACACTCCGGCCCCCAGGCCTGATAGGCGGCCAGGATCACCTCGGTATCGCCATCGGTGCGGAACACCGCGCCCTTCGCCGCCAGTTCCGCGCGCAATTCGCGGTAGTTGTAGATCTCGCCGTTAAACACGATCACCGCGCGGCCATCGCTGGCGGTCATCGGCTGGGGCGATCCCTCCAGATCGATGATCGACAGCCGCCGGTGCCCCAGTCCGACCCCCGGCCCGGTCCACACGCCAAAGCCATCGGGCCCGCGATGGGCGATGGCGTCGCACATCGCCTCGACCCGCGCCGGATCGACCGGCTTGGCGATGCCGAGATGGAAAATGCCCGCAAAACCGCACATGTCGTCAAAGTCCCCTTGATCGCCCCGCTTAACGCGGCGGCCGCGCGCGGTCCATCCATGCGCCCGCCGGCCCGATCGCGCGCCGGAAAGCGCCAATCGCGGCCGCCGCCCCCGGCTCCTGCGCCGATACGATCAGTATCTCGGTGGGCACCGCGCGCAGCCGCAACCGGTCGCCCAGCACGCGCCACCGCAAGCCCCCGGCCCCCGCCCAGCCGCCATGCGCATAAGTCGTCACCGCCATGCGCCGCGCGCCCAACGTCAACAGCCGGTCGCCCAGCCCCTCGCCCGGTGCATAAGGCGGCGGCACCACCGCCGGCCCCTGCCATGCCCAGCGGCTCAGCGGATCCCACGCGCCCTCGCCAAAGCCATCGGCCTTGGCGCCATCGCGCTGCGTGGCCCAGAGGCCGATGAAGACATCGACCCGATGCCCGGCCCCATCCACATAGGCCCCCTGCCAGCGCAACGCCGCGCCCGCCGCACGCGGTGCCCACGCCAGACCCTCGGCCGGGACCAGGCGCCACCCCGGCACCGCCGCCGGCACCAACCCCGCCGGCACCGGCGCGACCAAAGCCTCGCCCGCCGCCGCCCAAGCCGCCCCGCCCAGCATCACCGCCACCAAGGCCGCCAGCACCGCGCGCCCATCGGCGCGGGCGTGGTCACCCCAAGGGCTCGCCTGCAAGGCCGCCAGATCGGCCAGCGGCGCCCCCGCCGGCCGATCGAAAAACCGCCAGCCGCCGGCAATCACCGCCGCAATCACCGCCGCAAAGAAGAACCAGCCATAGATGATGTGATCGATCCCCCCCGCGCGCGCGGCACCCACGAACTGCGCGATCCAGATCGTGCCCCAGGCGCGCACCCCGTTGGCCAGCACCGGCACCGCCACGCAGGCCGCCAGAAACGCCGCCCGCCGCCGCCACGAAACAAAGCACACATGCCCCGCCAGCACGCCAAATGCCACCATCGCGGCGAGGAACTTCATGCCCGAACAGGCCTCGGCGATCTGGAACAGCCCGGCGGGCGTGGTGATGAACACCCCGTCGATCCGCGCCGGCACCCCGCTCAACCGCACCAGCGCCACGGTGATCGCGGCGGTGATCCGCTGCATCAACGGTATCGCCTCGTCGCCCACCGGCACCAGAAACGCCATGTAGGCCAGCGGAAACCGCAGCGCCATCGCCACCCGCAACCCCAGCAACGCCGGCACGCAGGCGGCCAGCATCGCCACCGCCCCCGCCTCCGCCACCAGCGCCACGCCCGCCAGCCGCCCCAGCACCCACAACACCACCGCCGCCGCGAACCAGCCCACACCGGGCCACCACGCGCGCGGGCTCAGCGCCGCCAGCACATCGCGCCGCGCCCAGACCAGCCAGCCCAAAATCGCCGGCACCAACAGCAAATGCTCATACGTCGAGGAGGACCACCACTGGTCCGCCATCGCCGCCCACGCGCGCCCGGCCACCAGCATCGCCGCCAGCCCGGCCAGCACCACCCGCGCCGCCGCCATGCGCCACGCCCGATCGGGCCGCGCAACCTCAACCGCGATCACCCCGGCCGGGGCCTCAAGCGGCATCGCGCCGCACGCGCGCCGGCCCGTGGACGATCTGCCCCAACGGCGCGAGGGCGCTCTGCCAACTCGCCTGCTCGGTGACGAAATGCCGCGCGGCCAGCCCCATCGCGCCCGCCCGCCGCGGATCCTGCGCCAGCCCGATCACCGCCTCGGCCAGCGCCTGATCGGTCTCGGCGACCAGAAACTGCTGCCCCGCCACCGCGCCGATGCCAGTTGCGGCGGCGCCTGTCAGCACCACCGGCAGCTCCATCGCCATCGCCTCCAACACCTTGTTCTGCACCCCGCGCGCGATGGTCAGCGGCGCCAGCGCGATGTCCGCACCCTTCAGCCAGCCGCGAATATCCGGCACCGCCCCCCACACATGCACCCCGCCCACGCCATCCAGCGCGCGCACCGCATCGGTCGGCGCGCGGCCGACGATGTGGAACGTCGCCTCGGGCAACACCGCGCGGACGCGGGGCAGAATGGCGCGCGCGGTGCGCAACGCTGCCTCGACATTGGGCGCATAATCCATCTGCCCGGTGAAAATCAGGCGCGGCCCACCGGCGCTGCGCAAGCGCGGCTCGGCATCCACCTGCCCCGGATCGAAGGTCACGCTGTCGATGCCATTGCCGATCACGCGGACATCCGCCTGCGCCGCCGCCGTGCCGGCCGCGCGCTGGACGAACAGCTCCGCCTCGCGCGCGGAGATCAGCAGGCTGACATCGGCGCGCGCCGCCAGCCTTGCCTCCTCGGCGCGCAGCAACCGTGCCTCGCGCGCGTTGATCCAGCCGGTGGCGGGATTGTGCCCCTGCCGCGCATAGGCCTCGAACTTGACCGAATCGACATCGCAGAAATCGACCACCAGCCGCCCCGCCCAGTCGGCCGGCACGAACTGCCCCATCTGGCCGGAGTACACGAACACCGTGCCGATCCGCCCCCCGGCCAGCGTGTCCTGCACATAGCGCGCCAGCACCCGGTCGTGGAACGCCGTCAGGCTGACCGGCGCGCCGCGCGCGATCGCTTCCATCCCGGCGACGATCAACGGCTTGCTGCGCCGCACCAGCCGGTACGAATGCGCCAGCGCGGCCAGTTCGACCTCCTCGGCCATATCGGCATCGTCGTCGGCGAAACAGGCGACATGCACCGGCGCCAGCCGCGCCAGCCGATTGAGGATATGGTGCGACCGGATCTTGTCGCCCCGGTTGGGGGGGAACGGGATGCGATGCGCAATAAACAGGATGTCGTTCTTCATCCCAACCCCCGCGCGATCCACGGCCCGATCAGATTGGCGACCGGCAGCGGCAGCTTCTTCCACAGATCGATCCGGCGGCTGTGGGTGGCACTGGTGGGATCGGCGTTGCGTTTGGGCGCGCCCGGCGCGGTCCACGCGGCATAGGCCAAGGGCTCTGGCACGAACCCCCAGTTGCGCTTGAAATCGTAAGGCCCGGAGCCGGTCTTGGAGCGCCCGAAATCGAACCGATCGGCCCCCCGCCGCCGCGCATGGAGCATCAGTTCATAATACATCCGGTCATTGGCGCGCAGCTTCCGCGCGGCAAACGTGCCCCCACCCCAATAGGGCATCACCGCCCCGCCGTGATAGAGCGACAGCACCGAAGCCACCGGCGCGCCGCCATGCCACACGGTGAGAATATCCGCGTCCGCGCCAAACCCGTCGAGCATCGCCGCGAACAGCCGGCGCGGAAACACCGGAGTCCCCAGATTGCGCACGCTCTCGGCATAGACCGCATAGTGCGCCGCGCGATCCCGCGTGCCGGTGCCCACCGTAACGGTAAGATCGCCCGCCAGCCCCTTGCGCACCTCGGCGCGCTGCTTGCGCGGGATGGCGGTGAGTTCGGCCTCGTCGCTGGCGGCCAGCGCGCGCACGAACCCGGCGTGGCTGTCGGTGCGGATCGTCCAGCCGGGGCGGTCGGTGGGCAAGGCGCCGCCGCGCAGCTCGATCGTCGGGCAATGGTGGCGCGCGGCCAGCGCCTCTGCCGCCGCGTGGAGCGGGGCGGGATCGGTGCCCGGCGCGACCAGCACGCCGCCGCCGACGCCAAAGCCGCTGGCCGCCAGCATCCGGCCAAAGATCGGCGAATGGATCTTGCTGAGCGGGAGGACGCCGGAGATGCCCCCGCCGCCCTCGGCGATCAGCATCAGCGCGCGGTTGCCGGTGCCCTGCGCCACCGCCTGCACCCATGCGGGGCGGTGGAACGGGGTGCCCTGCGGATGCGCGGCGACAAACGCCTCGACCGGCGAGGCCCAGTGCGCCCAGTCGGCGGCCTGAACGACGCGAATCGTCGCGCCCTCCACCGGCATGCGGAACGGCGCGTTCATGGCGTGTGTTGCTCCGGCTCCCGGTGCTCCACGGGCCACAACACCGCGCGCGCGGCTTCGGTTTCGATCAAGCTGTCCATACGGTCCCACTGCGCATCGCGGATCATGCGCGCGAGCTTACCCGCCATCGTGTCAAGATTCGTATAATGCCGCAGACGCGAACGCAGCGGCGCCGCCGCCACGCGCGGCTGACCGGGATCGACCTCCCACGGGTGGAAATAGAACACCGCCGGGCGCCCATCGACACGGTTGACCCGCCCCACCGCCCAGCGGCTGAACGCATAGGGCAGCACGCGGAAGAACCCGCCCCCCCCTGCCCCCAGCCGTCGCGGGCCGAGTTGCACGGTGGTCACCGGAATCTCGACCAAGGCGCTGTCGGCCAAAGGGCGGAAGGCAAAGCGCGGCGCCTCGCGCCAGCCATAATGATCGTGCGCAATCGGCGCCACGCTGGAGGAATAGGCATAGCCGGCCTCGGCCAGCACCCGGTGCGCCCAGGGCGTGCGCGCGTCGATCGAGAAACTGGGCGCGCGATAGCCGGTGATCGCCTGCCCGCTGGCATCCTCGATCGCGGCGCGCGCCCGCGCCAGATCGGCGGCAAAGCCGGCGGCACCCATGGTGAACACGCGCGCGTGATCCCAGCCGTGGCTGGCGATCTCATGCCCGGCATCGGCGATCCGGCGCAGCATCGCCCCGTGCCGCTGTGCCACCCAGCCCAGCGTGAAAAACGTCGCCTTGATCCCCCCGACGGCAAACAGATCGAGGATGGCATCGCACTGCCCCTCCACCCGGCTGGGCAGCGCATCCCAATCGGCGCGCGCCAGCGTGTGCTCAAAAGCGCCGACCTGAAACCACTCCTCCACGTCCACGCTCATGGCATTGCGGATGCGCGGCACCATCGCGGCGCGAAAGCGGTCGTTCGGTTCGGCACGGCTCACATTGCAACTCCCAGCAGGCACCTGCGGCCCGCGCTCAGGCGGCGGCGCGCAAGTCCTCCTCGCGCTCGATCCATTCGGTCAGCATGACCAGCGTGTGGCGCAACATCTGCTCCATCTCGTCGACGCGGTCGGCCAGGGCATCGATCCGCGCGGTCAGATCGGGGCGTGGCGCGGCCTCCAACGCCTCCAGCCGCGCGGTCAACGCGGCCAGCATGGCGGCCTGACCATCGAGCAGCCCGGCATGGCCATCGATCTTCGCCGCCTGCTGGCCCAGCGTCACCGCCTGCCGGCCCAGCGCCGCGCCGTGATCGGCGATCTGGTCGCGCTGGACGGTGATGGCGGTGCGCTGGTCGTCGATCGCGGTGCCGTGAGCATTGATCGCCGCGCGGTGGCCGTCGATCGCCTGCGCCTGCTCGGCCAGCGCGGCTTCGTGCGCGGCGGGCAGCGGCAGCTCGTGGCTGTTGGCGAGTTCGATCACCGCTTGCTGCAATTCGGCGATCTGGGCATCGCGATCGGCCAGCGCCGCATGGATCGCCGCCAGTTCATCGGCGGGCCCGGCATGGGTGGGCTCGGCATGGCCAGGTGCGGCAACAGCGGGCGCTGCCTCGGCCACCGGCACCGGCGCGGGTTCCGGCGCCGGCCGGGCCTGCGCCGCCACGCGCGGCGCCGGCACCGCCAGCGGCAGGCCGCCATCGGTGGTCAGTTCCGCCAGCACATGCGCCAGCATCACCCCGTCGATGCGCCCACGCTGCTCGATCGCGCCCAGCATCATCAGCCGACTGGCAATGTGATTGAGCCGCCGCGGCACCCCGGCGGTGGCCGCGTACAACTCGGCGAACAGGCGCGGATCGAACTCCGGCCGCCCCACCCAGCCGACATGGCGCAACCGGTGCAGCAGATAAGGCTCGATCTCGCCCGGCTCCATCGCCTCCAGATGGTGCGATGCGATCACCCGCTGGCGCAGTTGTTCAAGGTCGGGGTGGGTCTGCAAGGCCGCGCGGAACTCGGGCTGGCCCAGCAGCAGGATCTGCAACAAGGGCCTTGTGCCGAGTTGAAAATTGGAGAGCAGCCGCAGCTCCTCCAAGGCCGCCACCGAGAGCGTCTGCACCTCGTCCACCACCAGCAGGCAGCGGCGCCCGGCGCGCGCCTCCTCCTGCAGGAAGAACTCGATCTCGCCCAGCACTTGCGCCCGGTCGCCATAGCCGGTGTGCGGTCCACGCAGCCCAAAGGCCTGCGCCGTCGCCACCACCATGTCCGCGCCATCCAGCCGCCCGCTGGCGACTTGCGCGGCGGTCAGCCGCTGGCGGTCGATCGTGGCCATCAGATGCGCCACCAGCGTCGATTTGCCCGCGCCCACCTCGCCGGTGATGACGATGAACCCCTCGCCCTGGGCGATGCCATAGGAGAGGTACGACAGCGCCTTGCGGTGCGTCAGGCTCTCGAAATAGAACGCCGGATCGGGGGTGAGCTGGAAAGGCCGCCCGCTCAGGCCATAGAAATCGTCGAACATAACCGCTCCTCGGGGGCCATGGGCGACTGGCGCCGGCATGGCATCGATGACGTCATCAGAAACTGTACCGCAAGCCCAGCGCGCCGCCCGCACCCCATTCGTCGACCAGCGCCTGCTGGCTGATCTCGTCGATCGAGAGCGAGGCGGTGCCGGTCAGGCTGTGCGAGAAATTGTGCGACAACGATGCCGTCAGATGGCCGCCGGTGACATCGCCGTTCGCCTCCAGATCGGTGCGATAGCGATAGGCCTGCAGCGTGAGCTGGTAAAACGTCTGCCGGTCGATCTGCCCCGAAAGGTAGGCCGCCGTCCACCACGTCGCGTCGTAATCGCCATCGATGAAGGCCAGTGCCGTGCCCGGCGCGCCAACATAGACATTGCGATTATAACCCGCGCTCAGGCCCAGTTGCACCGGCCCGGTGTCATAGATCGCGTTGACGTTGAACCCGCGCGTGCGGTGCACCGCCGCCGTCACCGTGGTCAATCCGCCGCCGATGCAGTTGGCCGCGCCGCGCGGGCCGATGCAGCCGGTGACGTTGCCGGTGATCGGATCGCGCACCACGTTGAACTGCGCCGGCATGGAGGTCAGCGCGCTTTCGATACCCCCGCCAAAGCCGGTCATCGCGTTATAGACCTGCGCGCTGAACGAGAGCCGCGCGGTGGCCTGGTACGAGGCCTCGCCCCAGCCGCCGATCGTGCCATAGCGACGGCCGACATGGCCCTCGACATAGGTGCGCGGACCCGGCCGCCACACCACGCCGACGTCCCAGATCAGGCCCGTGGTGTCGAAGGCGATCGCCTGGGCGCTGGCCATGTTCGTCACATACTGACCGTTGCCGGCGCGCACGGGATTGCCGCTGGCATCGCGCAGGGCATCGCGGTTGGTGACCTTGACGTCCTCGTAACCGACGCCGCCCACCACCTGCACCGTGTCGCCGATAGGGATCAGCACTTTGCCCTCGGCATGGGCATCGCGCAATTTCTGGTCGAGCACGTTGATATGCTCGCTGAAATACCCGCCCTCGGCCCCCAGCCCCACCGGCAGGGCATCGCCCGGCCGCGTGCTGGCGGCCAGATGCGCGTCCTGCACGAACGAGGTCTGCGCGATCATGTTGGGCACCGTGGCGGTGGCCCCGGTCGATGTGACCGTGGTGCCATTCACCGCCGTGCCGGGGTTGTTCACACTGTCATAGCCGACACGGTAATGCCCATCGACAGCCACCGCGCCCACATGCGTGGTCAGCGCCGGGCCGATGTAGCCGGCATAGATCTGCGTCGAGTTGTTGCTCCGCGCCGTGCCGCTCAGCACCGCGCCCGATCCGTTGACCCCGGTGCGCGTGGCAAAGCCGCCGGCATCGATGCGCAAGGTCCCCGGCACGATCGCGCTGGAGCCATGCGCCACGCCGCTGATGGTATCGCCCGATTCCGATCCGATGCCGTTGGCGTGGTGGTTCTCGTCGAACCGCCGCTCATAGCGCAGCGCGACGACGCCCTGGTTGTTGCGGCCATTGACCTTCATCTCCAACCCGGCGGCGACCATCGAATAGGTCAGCACGTCGCTGGGTGCGGTCAGGGTGGCGTCAACGATCTGCGCCGCCTCGATATAGGGCTTTATCGTCAGCCGCTTGCCGTGATTGTAGGTCTGGGCGAAGACGGTGTCGGCATCGCCGCTGCCGGCCCAGCCGCCCGCATCCGATCCCGGCGGGGCCACCGCGCGGCGGCCATGGCGCGGGGGCGCGGGGGTGTCGTCGGTGGTGGTGGTTTCGGTCACGGTGTCGGCGGTGACGCTGTCGTCACTCATCAGCGATCCGCCGAGATCGTCGCGCCCGACGGTGCCCTGGGCCACGGTAGGCGCGGTCACCTCGTTGCCGATGGTGCTGCCATAGGGGAGCGCCGGTGCGGCGGCATGGGCCGGAACCGCCAGCACCAAGGCGAGCGCAGGGGTCAGGGGCAGGATGCGTGTCATGGCCGCGTCACCCGCGATAGCCGTGGTAGGCCCCAAAGCGACGACCGCTGGGGCTGAACTGCACGGCGTTGAGGAGAAGTTGCAGATTGGGGCACCCCGCGAGCAGCGAGGCGGCATCGTTGATCGCGCTGGCCGAGGTGGCGTTGGCGCGCACCACCATCACCCCCTGCCCGACCAGCTTGGCCAGTTCCACCGGCAACGAGGCGGCGAGCACCGGCGGCGTATCGAACAGCACGATGCGCGCGGGCGCCTGCGCCGAGAGCACATCGAGCACCGCCTGCGCCCGCGCCGAGGCAAGGTATTCGGCATCCGACCGCGTCGGCCGCCCGCCGGGCAGCACCGAGAGCCCGGGCACATCGGTCCGCAGCACCATGTCGCGCACATCCAGCGCCGGATCGACGATCGCCTCCATCAACCCGGGATTGGCCGGCAGGCCCAGCACCTTGCCGATGCTGCCCCGCGCCAGATCGAGATCGACCAGCAGCACGTCGCTGTCCTTCTCCGCCGCCAGCGACAGCGCCAGATTGATCGCCGCATAGGTCTTGCCCTCGCCGGGATTGGGCGAGGTGATCATGATCCGCCGCGCCGCCGCGCCGCCACCGCGCCGGAACAAGTCCTCGGCCTGCTCGATCAGCCGGCGCTTGATCAGGCGGAACTCCTCCAACTGCGCCGAGGCGCCACTTTCGGGCGGAACGATGCCATGCGCGGCCAGCGATGGGCGGTCGATGCGATGGACCGGGCGATGGGCCGCCAAGGGCCCGGCGGCAACCGGTGACCGGGGCGCCGCAACGGCAGCAACCGGCGTGGCGGGCCTCGGCACAACCTGAACGGGCGGGGTGGGCACCGGCGCTGGCGCCGCATCGGATAACGCCGCTGGCGCCACATCGGATAACGCCGCTGGCGCCACATCGGATAACGCCGCTGGCGCCACATCGGATAACGCCGCTGGCGCCGCATCGGGCGTCACCGCAGCCGGCCGCGGCGCCTGCCAATGCCACACCTGCCCCGGCGGCGGCACCTCGATCGGCACCTCCCGGTTGGCCAGCGGCAAGCTCGGCACCACTGTCAACACCGGCGGCGGCGCCTCTGCGGGCCCCACTGGCGGCACATATTTGCCGCGCTCGAATGCGCGCATCGCCCGCTCGATCAACGATGCGGTCGAGGGCTCTCCCCCAAGGGGATCGCGGGGATCGGGCATTGGTTCGCTCATCTCCAGATCCCTCTCAAACCGCCACACCGCGCTGGAGCAGCTCCATCGCCAGCAACAACACGAACACCCCACCCAGCGCTGCCCCGGCCATCGCGAAAGTCCGCACCTTGCGCGCGCGCTCGGCCCGCGCGGCGGGGGCCACGGCCTCGGACACCGCGCCCAGCACCGGCATGCCTGTCACCCGCGTCAGCTTGGATGTGGTGCCGAACGTGCCCTTCAACTCGCCCAGCCCGAACGCCGCGCCGATCCCGGCGGCAATCCCCGCGATCAGCACCCCGGCCAGAAACAGCGGCCGGTTGGGCGCGGTGGGCGCGCGCGGCAGCGAGGGTGGATCGATCACCTGGAACCGCGCGCCATTGTCGGCGGTCGCCACCTGACCCTTCAGGCGCAAGTCCTCGCGGCTCTGGAGCAGCTTGTCGTACTGCTGTTTCAAGACTTCGTAATCGCGGCTGATGCCCTGCGCCTCGGCCACCAGATCGGGGTTGGCGTTCTGCTGGGCAGAGACCTGATCGATATCCTGTTGCAGCACCGCGCGCCGGCCCTGCAAGGCCACGATCGCCGCCTGCCGATCGGCCTTCACCGATTGCAACGAGCTGTACGTCGGGTTCGGCGCCCCACCCATCGCCACCGGCCCCTGCGTGCTCGCCTGCGCGCGCAGCGAGGCGATCAACTGATGCTGGGCGATCACGTCGGGGTGGTTCTCGGTCATGCCGCGCGCGCGCATCGCCTGCAAATCGGCCTGCGCCTGCGCCAGTTCGCCGCGCGTGCCGCCCTGCGGCCCGGCCACGGCGATGGTCGCCGGCGTCCCCGCCAGTTGCCCGCTCACCGATGCGAACGAACTCTGCGCGGCGGCAATGTCGCTATCCAGCGAGCGCAACTGCTCGCGGTCCTGCTCCAGCCGCTGGATCATCGAGATGCCGCCCTGCGCCATTTCGGGATGCTTCTGCTCGAAATCCATGCGGTGCTGCTCGGCGGCGGCGAGATCGCGCTGGCGATCGATCAACTGCTGCTCGATGAAGCCCATCGTGTTCTTCATCTCGCCCAGGTTGGTGCCGTTGTTCTCGTCGCGGAAGATGTCGATCATCCGCTGCACGATCTGGCGGGCCAGCAGGGCGCTATCCCGATCCGAAAGCCCCATCGAACGCGAGGTGGCGGTGATCTCGAACAGGCTGTCCTGATCGTTGTTGATCTTGACCATGTTGGAGAGGCCCAGCACCGCCGCATCCATCTGCTTCTGGGTGGTCACGCGGTCGCCCAGCGGGGTCGAACGCACGACCTTCTCCAGATGCTCGCGGCTGGTCAGGGTGTCGCGCACGCGGTCGATGTCGTGCTGGCGGTCGGTGTCGGAGAGGCCGACCTGCGCCGCCACCGGATCGTGCATCTGCACATAGACGCGGGCATGCGATTCAAAAGTGTTGGGGATCAGCGCCACCACCAGCCAGCCGATCAGGCACACCCCCCAGGCCACCGCCAGCGCCAGCCAGCGCCGGTTCCAGATGCTGAAGGCGGTGGCCTTGAGATCGTCGAAGACGCTGTCCATGGGTCCGCTCAGAACGCGCTGGCAGGGATGATGATGACATCGCCGGGCATCAGCAGGACGTTGGCCTTACTGTCGCCCTTGCGCAGCAGATCGCCGAGCCGGATGGCATATTCCTGCTGCTTGCCGGTGGTGCGGTTGTAGCGGATCAGCTTGGCCCGGTTGCCGGCGGCATCGTCGGACAGACCGCCCACCGAGATCATCGCATCCAGCAGCGTCATGTTGGCGCGATAGGGCAGCGACGACGGCTTGTCGGTGGCGCCCACCACGCGGATCTGCTGGCTGTACGTCCCGGCAAAGCGGTTGACGATCACCGAGACCAGCGGATCCTGGATGTACTGGCTGAGCTGGAGCTGGATGTCCTGCGCCAGCATGCTGGGGGTCTTACCCACGGCGGGCATGTCGGTGATGAGGGGCGTGGTGATGCGGCCATCGGGGCGCACCTGCACCCGCGCGCCCAGCTCCGGATTGCGCCAGACAAAGATCGTCAGCTCGTCGAGCGGCCCGATCACATAGTCTTCGCCCGGGCCTTCCTGCGCCGAAACGAAGTTGGCTGGCGGCAGATGCGGGTCATTGCCCCCCGAAACGCAGCCGCCAAGGGCGATGCAGGCCAGAGCGCTCCCGGCAAACAGACGATAGGACTTGGGCATCATGCAGCATTCCCCGGGGGATGGGGCCGCATCGTCCGCCACCGGAAAAGCGTGGCAGAACTTACGGCTAACCCTGCATCCTATCGAGGAAATCGGTTAAGATAGGGTTAGCCAAGATCCGGTGCGCCCCGGAGGGCAAAGCCACGGATCGCGCCGTTGCGCGGGGATTTCCGCGCCTTCAGATCAGAATCTCGCGCGCCGGCCCATGGCCCAGAAACGCGGCGGGGCTGGCACTCGCCCCATAGGCCCCGGCGCAGAACACCGCAACGATATCGCCCTCCTCCGCGCGCGGGAACAGCGCGTTGTCCGCCAGCCGATCCAGCGGCGTGCACAGACAGCCGACGACGCTGGCCTCCTCGACGGGTTCGGCGGCAAACCGGGTGGCGATGGCCAGGGGGTAGTTCCGCCGCACCACCGTGCCAAAGTTGCCGCTGGCCGCGAGTTGGTGATGCAAGCCCCCATCGGCGACGAGGAACACCGCGCCATGGCTCTCCTTGCGGTCGACGATGCGCGTCAGGTAAACCCCGGCCTCACCCACCAGCCAGCGGCCGAGTTCGATGCACACCTGCGTCGCGGCGGGCAAAGCACCGAGCGTGTCCGCCAAGGCCGCGCCCACCGCGCCCACATCCAAAGCCACATCACCGGGGAAATACGGAATGCCGAACCCGCCCCCCAGATTGAGATGCGGCAGATCCACCCCCGCCGCATCGGCCAATTGCACCGCCAGAGCCACCGTCTGCGCCTGCGCCGCGATCACCGCCGGCGCGGACAAAGCCTGCGACCCGGCATAGATGTGAAACCCGCGCCACGCCGCCCCCGCCGCCACGATCCGCCGCGCCAGATCGGGCACCTGCGCCGCGTCGATGCCGAACGGCTTGGCCCCGCCGCCCATCTTCATGCCGCTGCCGGCGAGGCCGAAATCGGGGTTCACCCGGATCGCCAGCCGGGGGGTGATTCCTTGGCGTTCGGCGATCGCCAAGGCCCGCTCCGCCTCGCGCGCGCTCTCCAGATGCAGTGTCGCCCCGGCCCGAATCGCGGCGGCCAGTTCCAGATCGACCTTGCCCGGCCCGGCAAAGCTGACCCGTCCCGCCGCCATCCCCGCCGCCAAGGCCGCGCCCAACTCGCCGCCAGAGGCGACATCGAACCCATCGACCAGCCGCGCCATCTCGGCCAGCAAAGGCGCAAACGGATTGGCCTTCACCGCATAGTGCACCGCCAGCCGCGCCGGCATCGCCGCGCGCAAGTCAGCCACCCGCGCCCGCAACCGATCGCGGTCATAGACGAACAGCGGCGTGCCGCCTTGGGCCACCAAAGCCGTTACCGGCGCGCCACCAATGCGCAAAACACCATCGGGCCCGGCCGCATAACCGGCGGGAATGGGGCCTAAAGGCTTCATGCCGAAATCTCCGTCAACAACGTCACCCGGTCGAGCTTGCCGGTGGGGGTGGTGGGCATCGCCGCGCGCCAATGCACCCGCTGGGGCAGCATGAACCCCGGCAGATCGGCCTTCAGCCGCGCCAGCAACGCCGCCTCGCCCGCCGGATCGCCCCGCACCACCAGATGCACCGCCTGCCCCAACCGCACATCGGCCACGCCCAAAGCCACCGCCTCCGCCACCAGCCCGGTGCCGACGGCGGCCTCCTCGATCTCCTGCGGGCTGATGCGGTTGCCGGCGGACTTGATCATCGCATCTCGCCGCCCGACGAAGAACAACCGCCCCTCGGCATCGCGCCGCACGGTATCCCCGCTCCACACCGCCGTGCCGCCATACCGGCTGTGCCCCGGCGCGGGGCGAAAGCGCTCCGCCGTGCGCGCGGCATCGCGCCAATAGCCCTGCGCCACCAAAGGCCCGCAATGCACCAGTTCGCCCTCGTCCGCCGGCGCACCATCGGCATCGACCACCAGAATCTCGGCATGGGGGATCGCCCGGCCCATGCTGGTCGGATGCGCGTCAATTTCCGCCGGCTCCAGCCAGGTCGATCGAAACGCCTCGGTCAGCCCATACATGGCGTAGAGATCCGCCTGCGGAAACAACCCCCGCAAACCACGCACCAGCGGCACCGTCAAAGCCCCCCCACTGTTGGTCAGCCGCCGCAGCGAAGCCCCCGCCCCCTCGGGCCACGAAGCCTCCACCAGTTGCACCCACAACGGCGGCACGGCGGCCAGCGTCGTGATCCCCTCGCGCGCCACCGCCTTCACCACATCGCGCGGGGTCAGGTAATCCAGCGGCACCACACACCCGCCGGCAAACCACGTGGAGAGCAACTGGTTCTGCCCATAATCGAACGCCAGCGGCAACACCGCCAACACCCGGTCATCCGCCCCCAGCCCCAGATAGCCGGCCACGCTCTCCGCGCCCAGCCACAAGTTGGTATGGCTGAGCATCACCCCCTTGGGCCGCCCGGTCGACCCGCTGGTATAGAGAATCGCCGCCAACCCAGCCGGATCGGCCTGCGACGGCGGCAACCAGTCCCCCGCCCCCACCGCATCCTCGCCCACCACCGCGCAACCTTCAGGCACATCGCCCTCGGCCAAAGTCGCAAGTCGCGCCGGCGTGCCGATCAACAAGGCCGCGCCACTATCCGCCAGAATATGCGCCACCTGCGCCCGCTTCAGCAACGGATTGACCGGCACATGCACCAACCCCGCCCGCGCCGCCGCCAATGGCATCAGGCACGCCACCTCGCCCTTCGCCGCCCAACTCGCCACCCGCGCGCCTGCCGGCACCCGCCCCGCCAGCCAGCCCGCCAGCCGTCCCACACGCTCCCTTAACCCTGCGTAGGTTATCGTCCCCGCGCGCAGCACCAGCGCTGGCGCCGCATCGGCCCCGGCCAGCACCAGATGATCGAGCGGCCGCGCCGCCGGAGCGAGACAAGGATCGGCATGTGAACGCATTTCGGGACAGCGACTTCCGGTCAGGATTGGCAACCGGCGCCCTGCCGGCGCCGCGCGTGACCTATCACGCCGATCTCGCCGCCGCGCAAGCCGAGCCGGCCCTGTTCGCGCTGGCCGAGGCGCCGTTCGACCGCGCGGCGTGGTTTGCCGGCCTCGCAGATTGCGGCCTGACGCCGTTTTACGCGCTGGCGCAGGATGACGCGGGCGGCGCGGCCCTGTTCCCCCTCCACCGCGCGCCCAAGCGGCTGGAGGCGCTGGCCAACTGGTACACCTTCCGCTGGCGCCCGCTGATCGCCGCCACCACCGACGCCCAGGCCCACGCCCTGCTCACCGCCATCGCGCGCGATCTGCCGCGTGGCCGCATCACCCTCGAACCGCTGCCCTATGACGACGCGCTGCGCATTGCCGCCGCCTTCCGCGCCGCCGGCTGGGTGGTGGATGCCCAGCCCTGCGACACCAACCACATCCTGCCGGTGCGCGGGCGCGGTTACGCGCTCTACCTGGCCGGCCGTCCCGGCCCCCTGCGCACCACCCTCGCGCGCAAGGGCAACAAGGTCCGCTGCACGATCCACACCGCCTTCACCGCCGATCTCTGGGCCACTTACGAGGCGGTCTACCGCGCCAGTTGGAAGCCCGAGGAAGGCCACCCCGCCTTCCTGCGCGCCTTTGCCCAGGCCGAAGCCGCCGCCGGCCGCCTGCGCCTCGGGCTTGCCCACACCGGGGACGAACCGGTCGCCGCGCAGTTCTGGACGGTCGAGGCCGGCACCGCCTTCATCCACAAGCTCGCCCATGCCGAGCGCGCCCACGCCCTCTCCCCCGGCACGACCCTCACCGCCGCGATGATCGAATACGCCATGGAGACCGACCGCGTGAGCCTGATCGACTTCGGCACCGGCGATGAACCCTACAAGCGCGACTGGATGGAGACCGCGCGCCCCCGCCACCGGCTGGACATGTTCCACCCCGCCGATCCGCGCCAATGGCCGCATATCGCCCGCGCGACGCTGCGTCAGGCGCGCAAGTGAGCCGCCCGCGCTGCGCCGCACCATGGATGGTTGCGCGCCGGGCCCGCCATCGCTAAAGGCGCAGCCGTCATGGCCCGGGGGCATACCCCCGCGCGCCTGCCCGCACACCGGGCCGCAGGAGAGAGCCGATGCCCCAGTCCGACCCCGACAGCGCCCTGCGCGGCATTCTCGCCGATGTGCTGGGCTTGCCGACAGAGCGGGTCGCCGGGTTCACCGCCGAAACGGGCCTGTTCGGCGACCTGCCGGAGCTCGATTCGATGGCCGTCGCCGGCCTGCTGACCGAGATCGAGGACCGCCTCCACATTGTCATCGAGGATGACGAGATCGACGGCGAGATCATGGAGACCTACGGCGCGCTCCTCGCCTTCGTGACCGCCAAGGTCCACGCGACCCACGGGGCCTGACCGCCCGCATGGGCCTGGCAACGATCGTCTGGCCCGCCCCCCACGGCCCCGAATGGGCGCTGGCCTGCGACCGTGGCCGCCCGCGCCGCTTGCTGATCGTCCCCGCGCTGTTCGATGAGGCCAGCCGCATGCGCCGGTTCTGCGCCGATGTCATGCGCAGGCTCGACGCCGCCGGGATCGACAGCCTGATGCCCGAAATACCCGGCTGGGGCGAAAGCCTCGCCGATCCCTTGGCCCAGACGGTGGCGGGATGGCGCGCGGCCATGGCAGCGGCGGCTGTTGCGTTTGGCGCGGGCGCGGTGCTGGCTGTGCGCGGCGGCGCGTTGATCGCGCCCGATCTGCCCGGCCGGGCGCTGGCCCCCGCCGAGGGCGCCGCGCTGCTCCGCCCGCTGCTGCGCGCGGAAATCCTCTCCGCCCGCGAGGCCGGTCGCAACGACACCGCCGAAACCCTGCTGGCGCGCGGCACGACCGAACCGCTCAACCTCACCGGCCACCTGCTCGCCCCCGCGCTGCTGGCCGGTCTGCGCACCGCCACGCCGCGCGCACTTCCCGCGATCGACCTCGGCGGCGCACCGCTCTGGCGCCGCGCGGAGCCCGATCACGATCCCGCGCAGGCCGAGGCCCTCGCCGCGCTGATCGCCCCCGGCGTGCCCACGGGCCCCGTCCCCCCGCGCTTCGCCGCGCCAGACCTCGCCACCCGCCGCGCGCTGACCATCCCCTGCGCCGCCGACACCCTCGCCGCCACGCTCGACCTCCCGGCCACGCCACCGCGCGCGGCCTTGCTCTGGGTCACCGGCGGGCGCGAGATCCGCGCCGGCCACGCCGCCACGCAGGCGCGCATGGCCGCACGCCTTGCCGCCCAAGGCATCGCCGTCCTGCGCCATGACCGTCGCGGCGTCGGCGACAGCTCCGGCGAAGCCGTGCCGTTTGCCGACACGCGCGCGGACATCGCCGCCGCGCTGGGCGCCATGCGCGCCGCCTGCCCGGGGGTGCCCCTCGCCGCTTATGGCAACTGCGATGCCGCCAGCGCGCTGATGCTCCAAGCCGCCGCGTTGACCGCCGACGCCTTGATTCTCGCCAACCCGTGGACGTTCGACAGCGAAGACGCCCCGCCGCCCCCGCAAGCCCTGCGCGCCCACTATCGCCAGCGCTTCGCCAGCCTGAGCGCCATCCGCCGCGTGCTCACCGGCCAAGTCAACCTGCTGAGCGCCGCGCGCAGCCTCCTCGCCGCCAGCCGGCGCACGCCCCGCACCACGCTCGCGGACGAGATGGCCGCAGGGCTGGCGGCGTTCAGCGGCCCGGTGCGCATCCTGATCGCCGGGCGCGACCGCACCGGCCAAACCTTCCGCGCCGGGTGGGAGGGCACGGTGCATGTCCATCCGGATGCCGGGCACATCTTCGCCGAAGCGCCCGATTGGTGGATCGATCAGGTTTTGAAGGCAGTGGAAGAAAAAGGATAATGCGAGGGGCAAACCCCTCGCGCTCCCATGCCTTGTAGAGGTCAGCGGTGGCCCGCCACGTCGCGCAAGGTGGGCGCGTCGCAGGCCTACAAGCCGCTTCGCGGCGAGTGCGACGGCCCGCCATAAACACCACCGCCAAGCGCCCCGCCGCGTGCAAGGCGCAACGTGGACAGGAACGGGGAGCGCGAGGGACGAGTCCCTCGCGCTCAACCCTTCTTCCTACCCGTGCGAAGCCCCCTCATGCGCCAGCGCATTCGCCTGCACAAACCGCTCGGCATCCAAAGCCGCCATGCACCCCGTCCCCGCCGCCGTCACCGCCTGGCGATAGGTATGATCCATCACGTCACCGCACGCGAAGACGCCCGGAATCCCCGTCTGCGGCGTCCCCGGCTTGACGACGATATAGCCGCTCTCGTCCAGCTCCAGCGCACCCTTGAACAGCTCGGTCGCCGGCGCATGGCCGATGGCAACGAAGGCACCGTCGGTCGGCTCCTCGGAGCGTTCGCCGGTCACCGTATCGATCAGCTCCACGCCAACCAGCCCGGTCGCCTGATCGCCGACGAACCGCTCGACCCCCTTGTTCCACAGCACGCGGATGTTGGGGTGGTTGAACAAGCGCTCCTGCAGGATCTTCTCGGCGCGGAACGAATCGCGCCGGTGGATCACGGTCACGTCGGTCGAGTGGTTGGTGAGGTAAAGCGCCTCCTCGACCGCGGTGTTGCCGCCGCCGATCACCACCACCTTCTTGCCGCGATAGAAGAACCCGTCGCACGTGGCACAGGCCGAAACACCCTTGGCCGAGAGCTCCTGCTCGCCCGGCACACCCAGCCACTTGGCCTGCGCGCCGGTGGCGATGACCAGCGATTCGCCCTCGTACACATCGCCCGAATCGCCGACGGCGCGGAACACCGTGCCCGGCGCGCCGCGCCCCGACATATCGACCGAGAGGATCGTGTCCCACATCATCCGCGTGCCGACATGCTCGGCCTGGGCCTGCATTTCCTGCACCAGCCAAGGCCCTTGAATCACATCGCGAAATCCGGGATAGTTTTCGACGTCGGTGGTGATGGTCAACTGTCCGCCGGGTTGCAGGCCCTGCACCACGATCGGCGTCATGCCGGCGCGCGCACCATAAATCGCGGCGGTCAGGCCCGCCGGGCCGGAACCGATGATCAGCATGCGGGTTCTGTGGGTTGTCATCGAATCGCGCCTCCGTCAGGAAGCCGGCGAGATAGGCATCCCCGCCGCCAATTGCCAGAACCCCCTTACGCGGGCAGTCTGGGAATCGACACCACCGCACTTTATATGGGGCCGACCGGGTGACAGGGAGCGCGTTCGACAGATCATGACCGGCAAGCGACCTCTGGCAACGGCACGGCAGGCGCTGGCGGCATGCGTGCTGGCGGCGATGGCGGCGGCGGCCAATGCCGCCCCACCCGAAGCCGTGCCCGACACCCAGCCAATGGCGGAGACCCCGGCCCCGGCGCTCACCGCCGAGGTGCCCGCCCCGCCCCCGTCCCCCCCACCGCCGATCGCCATCGCCGTGGCCGAGGCCATCTGGCAGGACGCCGGCGACGGTTTCTCCGGCGCGGCGCAGGGGATGAATGGCGCGCTGGGCGCCACGATCGCCGATATCGGCCCCGCCCAAAACGCCTGGGTGGCCAACACCGTGCTCGCCGCGGCCGGGCTGATGCCGCGACGCAAGCCGGCCAAGGCAACTCTGGTGGCCACCGCCGATCCCTTCCGCGCCAAGGCCCCCGGCGAGGCACCGCTGCACGGCGGCACCGCGCTGGCCCAGGCGCTGGCGGCGCAGAAGCTGGGGCGCGAGGATCTGCTGGCGGTGGGCATCAACCAGAAGTTCGCCTCCTCCACCTCCTATCAGACCGATCTCGCGCTGCGCCATGTCTCTGGCCCGGTGGACGTCAACGTCAACGTCACCGGGGATCAGCCGCTGGCCAGCCACGCGCAGATGGCGCTGAAATACGATGGCGCGGCGCTCGTCGCGGTGGTGCCGCAAGTGCAACTCGGCGTCGCCGCGCAAGGTCCGCTCGGCACGCTGCAGGCCCCCACGACGCAAACCGGCGACCAGACCGCCGGCCCATTGATGCGGCTGAAACTGCAACACCGCAATGTCTCGCTCAGCACCGATGCGGGGTATGATTTCCGGCTGAACCCGACGGCGGGGCTGAACCCGGACGTGGATCGGTTTCACGTCAAGGTGGGGCTGAATATCAAGTTGTAAGCGGGAAATGCGAGGGACGAGTCCCTCGCATTTCCCTTGCCCCTTCCCGCCACAATTGACGCCGCCACGCCCCCGCGCCACAGATAGCGGCATGAACGATCTCCCCGGCCCCGCCTCGCACAGCTTCATCTCGCAACGCCTGCGGCTGAATTACGTCGATTGGGGCAACCCCGATGCGCCGCCGCTGATTCTTCAGCATGGCGGGCGCGATCATTGCCGCAGTTGGGATTGGGTGGCGCAGGACCTGCGCAAGGACTGGCACGTGATCTGCCCCGATCTGCGCGGGCATGGCGATTCGTCGTGGTCACCCGATGCGGATTACACGCCCCACGCCTTCATCTACGATTTCGCGCAACTGGTCGAGACGCTCGGGTACGATCAGGTGACGATCGTCGGTCATTCGATGGGCGGGTTCATCGCCACCGGCTACACCGGGCTTTATCCGGAACGCGTGCGCCGGCTGGTCAACATCGAGGGCCTCGGCCTCCCCCCCGTCATCGCCGAGCGCCGCGCCGCGATGAGCCATGCCGACCGCCTGCGCGAATGGATCGCCAACCGGCGCAAGTCGGCCGCGCGGCTGCCCCGGCGCTATACCTCGCTCGAGGCCGCCTATGCCCGGATGAAGGAGGAGAATGGCTACCTCTCCGACGCTCAGGCGCGCCATCTCACCACCCACGCCGTCTCGCGCAACGAGGACGGGACGTGGAGCTGGAAGTTCGACAACTATCTGCGCAACCTGCCCGTGGCGGAGTTGCCGCGCGAGGATCTGGAGGCGCTGATCCGCGCGATCGCCTGCCCGGTGCTGCTGCTCTACGGCAAGGATAGCTGGGCGGCGAGCCCCGCCACCGACGGCCGGCTGGACCTGTTCCGCGACCCCACCCTGATCGAGTACGAGCGCGCCGGCCACTGGCTGCACCACGACCAGACCGAACGCTTCCTCGCCGATCTCGCCGCGTTCCTCTGACGGCGCATGTTGCCAATGGTGGCGCATTGGCCCTAAAGCGCGGCGCATGGCTTCCTCCACCGTCCCCTTCATCAAGATGCACGGCCTCGGCAACGATTTCGTCGTGCTGGACGGGCGCGCCGGTCGCCTGCCGCCGCTGACCGCCGCGCTGGCCAGCGCCGTCGCCGATCGCCGCCACGGCATCGGTTGCGATCAGATGATCGTGCTGGAGTCATCGGCGCTGGGCGACGTGCGGATGCGGATCTTCAACCCCGATGGCGGCGAAGTCGGCGCCTGCGGCAATGCCACGCGCGCGGTGGGCCTGTTGCTGGGCGGCGCAAGTCTGGGCGGCAACGTGCGGATCGAGACCACCGCCGGCATCCTGATCGCCAGCGCGGCGGAGGCCGGCATCGCCGTGCAGATGGGCGTGCCGAGGTTCGATTGGGATGCGATCCCGCTGGCCTACGCGATGGACACCTTGTCGATGCCGCTCGCCTGGGGTTCGCCCAACGGCACGCTGCTGGAACACCCGGTGGCGGTCAACGTCGGCAACCCCCACGCGGTGTTCTTCGTGCACAATGCCGCGGCCGTGCCACTTGAAACCCTCGGCCCGGTGATCGAACACGACAGCGTCTTCCCCGAGCGCGTCAACGTCAACGTCGCCAGCATCACCCCCACCGGTATCAGCTTGCGCGTGTGGGAGCGCGGCGCGGGCCTGACGCTGGCCTGCGGCACCGGCGCCTGCGCCACGGCGGTTGCGGCGATGCGGCGCGGCCTGGTGCCGCGCGCGGAGCCGGTGCGCGTGTCGCTCCCCGGCGGCGACCTGACCATCGCCTGGCACGCCGACGGCCAGATCGTGATGACCGGCCCCGCCACCGAGTCGTTTCGCGGCCAGTTCGACCCCGCCGCGTTTGGCATTCCCGGGTGAACGCCCCCTCTCCGCGCGGCGCGGTCGAGGTGATCTCGCTCGGCTGCCGGCTGAACCTCTCCGAAAGCGAACACCTGCGCGCGCTGCTGGCTGATACCAACGCGCCGCTGACGGTGGTGAACTCGTGCGCGGTCACGCAGGCCGCCGTGCGCGAAACCCGCCGCGCCATTCGCCGCGCCCGCCGTGACCGGCCCGAGGCGCGGATCGTCGTCACCGGCTGCGCCGCCGAGGTGGAGCGCGCGGCCTTGGCGGCCATGCCCGAGGTCGATGCCCTGGTCGCCAACACCGCCAAGCTGGACCCGGCGGCCTGGCACCGCCCGGCCGCGCCCGCGATCCCGCGCCCGGCCGCCCACACCCGCGCGCCCGCGCGGTTGACCGCGCATACCCGCGCCCCCGCGCGGTTTACCGCGCATACCCGCGCCTTCGTCACCGTCCAGAACGGCTGCGACCATGCCTGCACCTTCTGCGTGATCCCGCAAGGGCGCGGGCCCAGCCGATCGCGCCCCATCGCCGCTGTCGTGGCGGAAATCGCCGCCTTGGCCGACGCGGGCATCGCCGAAGTCGTCCTCACCGGCGTCGATCTCACCAGTTGGAGCGACGGCGGCCAAAGCCTCGGCCACCTCGTCCGCGCCATCCTCGCGGCGGTGCCCGGCCTCCCGCGCCTGCGCCTCTCCTCGCTCGACGGCATCGAGATCGATGACGCGCTGTTCGACCTCCTCACCCACGAGCCGCGCGTGATGCCGCACGTCCACCTCTCGCTGCAGCACGGCGCGGACCTGATCCTCAAACGCATGCGCCGCCGGCACCTGCGGCAAGATGCGGTACGCCTCGTCGAGCGCCTCCACGCCGCCCGCCCCGATATCGCCATCGGCGCCGACCTGATCGCCGGCTTTCCCACTGAAACGCCCGCGCACCACGCCGAAAACCTCTCGATCATCCGCGCATTACCGGTGGTCCACGGCCACGTTTTCCCTTATTCGCCGCGCCCTGGCACCCCCGCCGCGCGGATGCCGCAACTGCCCCCGCCGGTGATCGCCGCCCGCGCCGCCGAATTGCGCGCCGCCGTCGCCGAAACCCGCGCCATCTGGCTGCACTCCCTCATCGGCACGCCGCTCAGCGTCCTCGCCGAACGCGACGGCACCGGCCATGCCGCCAACTTCGCGCGCGCGAAACTGCCCGCCGGCACCCCCGCCGGCACGCTGATCGACCTCACCCCCACCCACATCACCGAAGGCCTGCTGGCATCATGACCGCCGACACCGACACCTCCTCTGGCTGGGCCAGCCGCATCGCCGGCGGCCTGCGCGCCACCTCGGACCGGATCGCCGGCAACCTCGGCGGCGCGCTGGGTGCCCTCGGCGCCAATCGGCTGACCACAGAGCAACTCGACAACCTCGAAGACGCGCTGATCTCCTCGGACCTCGGCCCGCGTGCCGCCGCGCGCATCCGCGCCAAACTCGCCGACACCCGGTTCGAGCGGGGCATCGACGAAACCGCGATTCGGCAGGCCATGGCCGAAGAAATCGCCGCCATCCTCCGCCCGGTGGCCAAGCCCCTGCAAATCACCGCCTTCCCGCGCCCGCACGTGATCCTCGTGATCGGCGTCAACGGCAGCGGCAAGACCACCACCATCGCCAAACTCGCGCATCTCTTCACCGAGGAAGACTATGCGGTGATGCTCGCCGCCGGCGACACCTTCCGCGCCGCCGCCATCGGCCAACTCGGCGTCTGGGCAGACCGCATCGGCGTGCCCCTGATCCGCGGCCCCGAGGGCGGCGACGCCGCCAGCGTGGTGTTCGACGCGGTGAAGGCCGCCACCGCCCAAGGCACCGACGCCCTGATCGTCGACACCGCCGGCCGCCTCCACAACCGCCGCGAGCTGATGGACGAACTGGCGAAAATCCGCCGCGTCCTCGGTCGCCTCAACGTCGATGCGCCGCACGACGTGGTGCTGGTGCTCGATGCCACCAACGGCCAGAACGCCCTGCAACAGATCGAGATCTTCCGCGAAGTCGCCGGCGTCACCGGCCTCGTCATGACCAAACTCGATGGCACCGCGCGCGGCGGCGTGCTGGTGGCGGCGGCGGAGCAGTATGGTCTGCCCATTCACGCCATCGGCGTCGGCGAGACGATGGACGACCTGCGCCCGTTCGATCCCGACCTCGTCGCCCGCGTGATCGCCGGAGTCGCCTGATGACCGCTCCCAAAAAGCAAGCGCACGGTCTCCTCGGCCTGCTGATCGATTATGGCCCGGTGCTGGTGTTCTTCCTCGTCTACCGCCACTTCGCGCCCGCCGATCACAACAACTCGGTCGGCGAAGTGGCGGCGGTGATCAGCGGCACGGTCAGCTTCATGGTCGCCGCCGTGGTGGCGCTGGTCGTCTCGCGGTGGAAACTGGGCCGGGTGTCGCCGATGCTGTGGCTGTCCACCGCGCTGATCGTCGGCTTCGGCGGCCTGACCGTGTTCCTCCACGACAGCTTCTGGATCCAGATCAAGCCCACCGTCATCTACCTGCTGTTCGCGGTGGCGCTGCTCGGCGGCTGGTGGCGCGGGCGGCCCTTGCTCAAGTACCTGCTCGAAGCCGCGTTCGAGGGGCTGGACGACGCCGGCTGGATGCTGCTCTCGCGCAACTGGGGCTGGTGCTTCCTCGGCTTCGCGGTGCTGAACGAGTTCCTGCGCCACCGCTACAACATGGCCAACGGGCACTTCGGTACGTGGATCGCGCTGAAGCTCTGGCTGTTCATGCCGGCCAGCCTGGTGTTCACCTTTGCGCATATGCCGATGCTGCTGCGGCATGGGCTGGGGGCGGAAAACGTCGCCGAGGACGATGTCGAGTTGCCGCCAACGGCTTGAAGAAAAGGCGAAATGCGAGGGGCACACCCCTCGCGCTCCCATGACTTTATCGAGGTTGAATGGGGCCGACGACCATGGGCCATGCCGCGAAGCGGCCTTCAAGCCTGCGGCGCGGCAACCTCGCGCAACGATGAGAGGATGCGCGGACGTGGACAGGAACAGGGAGCGCGAGGGACGTGTCCCTCGCATCTCATCCTTCTTCAATTCCTCGGCCGCACCGCCGCGCTCATCGCCACCAACCGGTCCAGCCGCGCCAACCGCTGCGCCAACACCGGCCGCCACTTGGCGTCCGCCGGCGCCTTGGCCAACGCGCCCGCCCAGAGCGCCTGCGCCTGCGCAAACTGCCCAGTCCCGGCCAGCGCCAGCCCAAGGAAATAGGGCACCCCCGGCGCATCGGGCGCAATCGCCTCGGCCTCGCGATAGGCATAAGTCGCCGCCGGCGACAACGCCCCGCCGGCATGCGCCACCAAGGCATTGCCCAGCGCCAGCCAGGCCTGCGCGTCGCGCGGATCCTTGGCCACCGCGCCCTGCAACAGGCCGACCGCCGCCGCATAATCCCCGTGCCGCACAAATGCGTCCGAGACCATCACCAGCGGCGCGGTATCGGCGCTGCTGACATCGCCCGCGAACATCCGCCGATCCTCGACCAGCAGCGCGCCCTCGCCCTGCGCGGCGGCATCGGCCGCATGGGGGGCGCCTGCCAGATCCGGCCGCCCCTGCAACGCATACCCCGCCAGCCCCAGAAGCAGCACCGCCAGCAACGCCTCCCAGCCCGCGCGCGGCGCCCGCAGCAGCCAAATCGCCACCACCAGCACCCCCAGCGCCAACCCGATCACCAGCACCCAGGTCATGCCGCGCCTCCCTTGCGGCGCATCCGCCCGACGATAACGGCCCCGGCGATCACCACCAGCACCGGCGGCCCGACGAACAATGGCCAGGTCGCCGCATCGGGCTCGGGCGTATAACTCACGTAATCGCCATAGCGTGCGATCAGCCATGTGCGGATCGATTCGGGGCTTTCCCCGGCGGCGATGCGGGCGCGGATCTGGCTGCGCATGTCGCCGGCGATCGAGGCGTTGCTGTCGGCGATCGACTGGCTCTGGCAGACGAGGCAGCGGATCGTCACCATCAACGCCTGCGCCTTCGCCTCCAGCGCCGGGTCGGGCAATTGCCGGTCGGCCCAAGGCGCGGCGGGCATCGAATCATCCGCCCCCGCCGGCGTCACGCCGGCCAACGAAAACGCAGGCGCGGCAACCGCCAGCATCAGCGCGAGTACCAGCCGCGTCATTCCCCCGCCTCGCGCAATTTACCCAGCATCAGCGGCACTTCCTCGGGCCGGATATCACCGATGTGCTGGTAACGGATCACGCCATGGCCATCGATCACGAACGTCTCCGGCACGCCCGAGGAGCCGATCGCCAACTGCACCGCCGAGACATCGTCCGCCCCCAGCCGCGCATAAGGATTGCCATGCTGGGCGAGGAACGTCTCCAGATCGGCGCGGTGATCGCGGATGGCGATGCCATCGATCTCCACCCCCTGCCGCGCGAGGTCGTCCAGCACCGGGGCCTCCGCCGCGCAAGGGATGCACCAACTGGCGAAGATATTGAGCAACCGAGGCTTTCCGCCAGTGAAATTCCCCGCCGCCAACCCCGGCCGCTCACCCACTGCCGCAGGCAGGTTGAATCCCGGCAAGGGCTGGCCAATCATCTTGCTGGGAATGTCAGTGGATTTGGGCACCACCAGCCCCACCACCACCACCGCGCAAAACCCGCCAAACAGCGCCAGCGGCAACCACAAGGTCCAGCGCTTCATCGCCCGGCCTCCTCGCGCCGCGCCGCGCCGCGCGCCGTCACATAACGCCGCTTGAGATCCGCCCGCAGCCGCCCCAGCAACGCCAAAACCCCGCCCAAGGCAATCAACGCCCCGCCAGCCCAGATCATCGGCACCCACGGCTTCCACCACAGCCGCAACTGCCAGCGCGACTGCCCCGGCGGCGTATCGACGCCCTCGGCCGGCCGCACTTCCTCGCCCAGCACGGTGTAGAGCTGCCCATCCCAGCGCGTGGCCAAAGCCGACACGGCGGTGGTCTGCACCGGCGCCCAGAACGTGCGCTGCTGCGGCCCCAGGGCCACGACATCCCCCCCGCGCGCCGCCCGCAAGTCCGCCGCCAGCGCCGTCCAGTTCGGCCCCGCCACCGGCGCGACTCCCGCCAGCGTGATCCGCCAAGGCCCCACCGCCACGCTCTCGCCGACGCGCACCGCCGCCAGTTTCTGCACCGAAAACGCCGCATCGCTGGCCATGCCGAACAGGCTGACGGCGATGCCGAAATGCGCGACCACCATGCCCCAGACCGGCAACGGCAGCCGCAACAGATTGCGCCCGACCAGCGGCATCGCCGAAGCCACCGCCAACCCCGGCGCCAACGCCAGGCCGGCCAGCGTCAGCCACCCCATCGCCGGCCCAGCCACGCCAAACGCCACAGCGGCCACCACCGTCACCGCCGCCGGCGCCAACACCCGCGCCGACACCCGCCCGATGCGATCCCGCCGCCACCGCAGCAATGGCCCAACCATCATCACCGCCAGCATCGGCAAGGCAAACATCGCGCTCGCCGGGGTAAAGTACGGCGGCCCGACCGACACCCGTACGCCCACCGCCTCGGTGACCAGCGGGTACAGCGTCCCGATCAGCACGATCGCCAAAATCGCCGAGAGCATCACATTGTTGAACACCAGCGCCGATTCGCGGCTGACCGGCTCGAACCGCTCGCCCTCGGCCACGGTCCCCGCGCGCAGGGCGAACAGCACCAGCGCCCCACCGATATTGATGGCCAGCAGCGCCAGAATGAACGTCCCCCGCCGCGGATCGACGGCAAAGGCATGAACGCTGGTCAAAATCCCCGAGCGGACCAGGAACGTCCCCACCATGCTCATCGAAAACGCGACGACGCCCAGCATCACCGTCCACGCGCGCAAGGCATTCCGCGCCGCCAACACCCCGCACGAGTGCAGCAACGCCGTCGCCGCCAGCCACGGCATCAGCGAGGCATTCTCGACCGGATCCCAGAACCACCAGCCGCCCCACCCGAGCACATAATACGCCCAGTAGGACCCCGCCGTGATCCCCAAGGTCAGGAAAATCCACGCCCCCAGCACCCACGGCCGCATCGCCCGGGCAAACGCCGGGCCGACGTCACGCGTGACCAAAGCCCCCACCGCAAACGAAAACGCGATCGAAAGCCCGACATAGCCGAGGTACAGTGTCGGCGGATGGAACGCCAAGCCGGGATCCTGCAACAACGGGTTCAGGCCATTGCCCTCCTCCGGCGCCGGATCGAGCCGCGCAAACGGGTTCGAGGCGATCAGCAGGAAGCCATAAAACCCAAGGCTGACAAACGCCTGCCCCGCCAACGTCGCCAACATGGTCTTTTCGGGCAACCGCCGCTCGACCAAGGCCACGAAAGCGCCGGCGATCCCCATCACCGTCACCCACAGCAGCATCGAGCCCTCGTGGTTGCCCCAGGTGCCGGCGATCTTGTAGATCATCGGCTTGGCCGAATGGCTGTTCTCGGCGACCAGCTTCACCGACAAATCGGTCTGGCTGAAACACCAGACCAGACACCCGAACGCCAAGGCCGCCACCAACCCCTGCACCACAGCCACCGGCCGCACGACACCAGCCAGAGCCTCGCCCCGCGACCCTTGCGCCAAGGCGCCGGCAATCAACTGCAACGCCGCCAACGCCGCCGCCAGCCATAGCGCGGCCAAGCCCAGTTCGGCGATCATTTGGTTTCGGCCCCCCTCATTTCGTGTCTGAAACGGTCTGGCGGGCCTGCGCGCTGGTCATGTCCTTCATCTCGCGCGGGACATAGCGCTCATCGTGCTTGGCCAGCAAGTTATCGGCGACAAATGTGCCATCGGGCGCCAGATGCCCCTCGGCGACCACGCCCGACCCTTCGACGAACAGCGCCGGGCGAATGCCCGCGAACTTCACCGGCACCCGCGCCTTGAAATCGGTCACAACGAAATCGGCCGTCACCCCATCGGCCTCGGTGCGCAGCGATCCCTTCTCGACCATGCCCCCCAGCCGCACCGCACGATCGGCGGCCGGCGGATGCGCGCGCAAGTCGCTCGGCACATAGAAATACGAGGCCTGATTGCGCAGCGCCCAGGCCGCCAGCAACGCCGCCGCCACCAACGCCAGCATCGCCACCGCCACCAACACCAGTCGTTGATGCTTCGCCTTCAACCCGGCCATCAGCGCGTGTCCCTCCGGCCCAGAACGGCATCGCGGCGTTTTTCGGCGCGGCGCATCGCCCACCAACTCCACGCGATGAGCAGCACCACCGCGCCCACGCCCACCGCATAGGCGGCAATGACATAAGGCCACTGTCCGGCCGTGCTGGTCACGCCGCCACCCCGCTCAGCGCCGCGCGCGCCATTGCCTTGCGCCGCAACCGCGCCTCGGCCTGCTCAAGCGCCAGCAAGGTGCGCATCCGCATCAGCACGATCCCGCCGAACAACAGCGAAAACCCCAATGTCGCCGCCAGCAACGGCCACAGAAACGCCGGCGCCATCGGCGACTTCGCCCCGGCCAGCAAGGCCGGCGTCAAACTCGGCGGCTGGTGCAGCGTGTTCCACCAGATCACCGAATAGTGGATGATCGGCAGGTTCACCGCCCCCACCAGCCCGAAAACCGCCACCACGCGCCCGCGTCCGGCCGGCCCGGCATCCACCGCCCGCGCCAGCGCGAGATACCCCGCGTACAGGAACAGCAGCACCAGCATCGAGGTCAGCCGCCCATCCCACACCCACCAGGTGCCCCAGGCCGGCCGCCCCCAGATCGATCCGGTGGCCAGACACACCGCCGTAAACACCGCCCCCGGCACCGCCGCCGCCCGCGCCGCCAGCGCCGACAACGGATGCCGCCAGACGATCTCGGCAAAGCTGGCCGCAGCAATCGTCGACCACCCGCACATCCCCAGCCACGCCGCCGGCACGTGCAGATATAGGATCCGCACCGTCTCGCCCTGCAACCAGTCGGCGGGCGCGAACGCCACGCCCCAGACCAGCGCCGGCACCGTCACCACCGCGCCCAGCGCCAGCAGCCACGGCGTCAACCAGCCGGCAAGGCGCAGAAACCGCGCGGGATTGGCAAATCCATGCATGGAAAACGTCTCAACCCTCTTCCCGTGTCAGGCGTCGCTGCCCGGGCATCTCGGCCCCGGTGTGGCAGCGCGGCGGCCGCGTTACAAGCGCGTTTGGCCGCAACCCGGCGCAACCATCGCGCGCCACCGGCTTATCCGGCAACCCGGACCAACGGACAAGGAAGGAGGAAATGGGGCGACTAATGGGGTTCGAACCCACGACCTCCGGTACCACAAACCGGCGCTCTAACCAACTGAGCTATAGTCGCCACACGGGACGGCGCTGGGCCATCCGAAATTCAGCGGGGCGTTTGCACCACCCCAAAGGCCACCGCAATGGCCCGGTTCGGCACCCCGGAAGGTGCCGGGGCCGCCAAACCGGCAAGCCCCTTTGCACAGCCCCGGGCGGTTGGGAAGCAAAATCCCACCGCCCGCGCCGCATCAGCCCTTCTTGAGCGACAGCCCGCCGAAGCGCTTGTTGAACTGCGCCACGCGGCCACCCTGATCGAGCTGACGCGTACCGCCGGTCCACGCCGGGTGCGAGGTCGGATCGATGTCGAGCGCGAGGGTGTCACCCTCCTTGCCCCAGGTCGAACGCGTCTCGAACACGGTGCCATCGGTCATCTGCACCTTGATCATGTGATAGTCGGGGTGAATGCCGCTCTTCATAATTCGTCTCTCTCATTGCGGCCGGTTCCGACCGGCCTCGAGGATCGCCGCCCATTGGGCCGCGTGAGGGGGCGCCCATAATGGGCCTTCGGTGGTTTGTCGAGGGTGATTTGAAGGGGGAAGGGAAAATGCGAAGGGCACACCCCTCGCGCTCCCATAACTTTGGCGACGTTGCGCCTGCCTGCGGCAAGAGGCCATGCCGCGAAGCGGCCGTAAGGCCTGCGGCGCGGCAACGTTACGTGAGGATGCCAGCCCCTGCCAACCTCGGCAAGGTTGAGGGAGCGCGAGGGAGCCGCAGGCCGGCGAAGCCACCAGCCCCTCGCATCTAACCCTTCTTCACGCCGCCGGCGGATCCGCCACCATCGCGGTAAAGCTGACCTCACAGGCGATCTTGTCGCCGATCATCGCCTTGCCGCTGAACTTGCACACCCGCGACCGCTTTTGCACAAAGCTGACGTGGAGGTCCAACAGGCACCCCGGCTCGACCGGGTTGCGGAACTTCGCCTCCTCGATCGCCATGAAGTAGACCAGCTTGCCCGATCCGGTCAGCTCCAGCGATTCGATCGCCAGAATCGCCGCCGCCTGCGCCAACGCCTCGATGATGAGGACGCCGGGCATGATCGGCCGACCGGGGAAGTGCCCCTGGAAGAACTGCTCGTTGAAGGTCACGGCCTTCACCGCATGGATGTGCTCGCCCAGATCGAGCGACTGCACCCGGTCCACCAGCAACAACGGATAGCGATGCGGCAACGCCGCCAGCACCCCGCGGATGTCCATCTGCCGCGGCGCCACGACGGGGTTCGACCCCGCCGCAGCCACCGCCACCTCTGTTTCGCTCATCCCCGCCCCTTTCGCCTCAGGCCTCAGCGGCCGTCGGGCGCGGCGGCGGTGCCGCGCTGACCGGCGGCAGCGGCCTGCTGGTCACGCGCCTCGGCGGGCAGCCAGCCAGCCGGCGGCACGATCGCAACGGTCGGGATCGTCCCGTTCAGCTCGGCCAGCACCGCCTCGTTGAGGTTAGCGGTCTCGCCACCCCACACCACGGCTTCCTGACGCAGCAGCAGCTGCACGCCATTCTTGGCCATCGCCGCCTTGACGGCGTCGTTCAGCTTGGCGTTGATCTGCTCCTGAACATAAGCCTCCGAGAGCGCGACCGGCTGCATGATCTGCTGCAGCTCCTTGTTGCCGGCGTCCTGGATCTGCTGGATCTGGGCGATCTCGGTCTGCAGGGTCTGCTGGCTAAAGCCCGGCGTAGCGTTGTCCTTCTGGGCCTTTTCGACCAGCGGCTGCAACTGGGCCTGGATCGCCGCCTTGCGCGCGGTGGCCTGGTCGAACTGCGCCTTGTAAGTGGTCTGACGCTGGGTCTGAGCGGTGGTGTAGGCCTGTGCGTGCTCAACCACGGCGGCGAGGTTGACGAACGCCACCCCGTTCACCCCGGCGGCCGCGGCGGCCGGCGCGGCGGCGGCAGGCTTGGCGAAAGCCGGCGCGGCGGCAACAGAGCCGGCGAGCAGCGCGGCGACAACGAACGAAACGCGACGGTAGGTCATCAGAACTGTGTTCCCACGTTGAAGGTGAAGAGTTTGGTATCGTCGCCCTTGGCATGGATCAGCGCCTTGGCGATGTCGATGCGGAACGGACCGAATGGCGAATTCCAGTTAAAGCCCACGCCCACGGCGACGCGCGGCAGCGCCGTGTCGCCATAGAAGAATTCCTGATACGGCGAAACCGTGGTGCCGACGGCAGTGTTGGCGGCGCCGGACTTGGTGTTCTTGGGGTTGGTAGTCTCGGTCACCGCGCCGGTGGTCGGATCGGTCTGATAGTAGAGCTGGTTGCCGCTGGCATCCTTGGTGTAGATTTCGGTGCCGCCGATCGTGGTCAGCGACGTCAACTGCGGATGGGTCACGCCCCACACCGAGCCCACGTTCGCGAAGATCGACGGACGGATGCCCATCTCCTTCGCGCCCGAACCGAGCGGGATTTCGAGCTCCGCGCGGCCATAGTAGTAATAATTGCCGCCGACGGCATTGTCGGTCCAGGTCGACTTGTCAGTGCTCAACACCTGCGTGCCGGCCGAGTTCTGGACCAGCGGGATGCGATCGACGCGCGGGCCGACGCCACGGATGTCGAAACCGGCCATCTGCGGCTCGCCGAGGTAGAAGCGGTCGGTCAGGAAGACGTCGTCGGTATAGGCCTGATTGCGGCTCTTGAGCGCCTTGATCGCCCCCGATTCGCCCGAGACCGAGAGAATGAAGCCGTGCCCGACGTTCCAGTACTTCGAGGCGTTGGCGCGCAGACGGGCGTAGTAGACCGAGCCCCCCAGCCCCGCCACGTCCACGCCCACCGAGGCGACTTCGCCCTTGGTCGGATGCTGGCGGTTATCGACGTTGTCATAGATCAGCGATCCGCCAACGATCGACGACACCCGCGACCCCACCGAATCGCACAAGTAATACCCGGCGAGTAGCGTCGAACACTTGCCGTTGCTGTAATACGTCGATTGATCCAGCGACACCTGATCGTAATTCAGCGTATAACGCCCGACCAGCGAGATATACTCGGTCAGCGGCAAGCCAAGGCGCAACTGGAAGCCGGTGGTGTTCTGGCTGTAGAGGTTGTTGCTGGTGTTATAGTAGTTATAGTTATTATACGACCGGCGATAGACGTCCGCGCCGAACGACACGTTCTTGTCGAACACATAAGGCTCGGTGAACGAGAGATCGATGCTCTTGGAATAGCGCGAGACCGATCCCGAAAGCCCCAGCGTCTGCCCGCGCCCACGGAAGTTGTTCTGCGTGATGCTGGCCTGGAAGATAAAGCTCTCCAGGCTCGAATAGCCCGCCGAAAGCTGCAACTGCCCGGTCGGCTTTTCCTCAAGGTTGGCCTGCAGGATCACCCGGTCCTTGGCCGAACCCGGCTTCTGCTCGACCTCGAACTTCTCCTGGAAGTACCCCAGCGACTTGATCCGGTTCGACGAACGCTTGACCTGCAACGAGTTGAACGCATCGCCCTCGGCCAGACGGAACTCGCGGCGCACGACCTTGTCCTGGGTCAGCGTGTTGCCGTTGACGTCGATCCGCTCCACGTACACGCGCGGCTGCTCGGCGACCTGGAACGTCACGCCCATGGTCAGCGTCTTGGCGTCACGATTGTAATCGGGCCGCGCATCGGCAAAGGCATAGCCAAACGCGCCGGCGGCCTCGTTCAGCTTGTCGATGGTGTCTTCGACCTGCTTGGCGTTGTACCACTCGCCCTTGTGCATGGGCAACTGCGCCGACAGCTTGTCGCTGTCGAAATCGCGCAACTGGCTTTCCACCTTCACGTCGCCGAACTTGTAGCGCTTCCCTTCCTCCACCACGTAAGTGATGATGAAGTCCTTCTTGTCCGGCGTCAGCTCGGCCACGCCCGATGTCACGCGGAAATCGGCATAACCCTGCGTCAGGTAATACTGGCGCAGCTTCTGCTGGTCGAAGGCCATGCGGTCGGGGTCATAGCTGGTGCCGCCGGTGAAGATGTGCAGCGGCCGCGCGGCATGCGTCATCATCTGCAGGCGCAGCTCGTTCTCGGTGAACGCGTGGTTGCCGATGATGTTGATCTGGCGAACCTTGGACTTGGGCCCTTCCGACACCTCGAAGATGATGTCGACGCGGTTCTGGTCCAACTGCACCATCTTGGGCTCGACGCTGGCGCCGAAACGGCCCTGCCGCTTGTACAGCTCGATGATGCGCGAGACGTCGGCGCGCACTTTCGATCGCGTGAAGATCTGGCGCGGGGCCAGCTTGATCTCGGGATTGATCTTGTCATCCTTGAGGTGCTTGTTGCCCTCCAGGATGATGCGGTTGATCACCGGGTTTTCCTTCACCCGGATCACCACGTTGCCATTGCTCTCGCCGATCTGGGCGTCGGCGAACAGTTCGGTGGCGTAAAGGTCCTTCAACGCCTGGTCCGCAGCGGCGGCGGTATAGGCCTGCCCGATACGCAACTGGACATAGGACAGCACAGTGTCGGGCTCGACACGCTCGGCGCCCTGCACGGTCAACGAGCGGATCGTCGCGGTCGCGGCGGGCGCCTCGGCCACCGTGGCGGCGGCGGGCGGCGCCACGGGCGCGGCGGGGACTGGCTGCGCGACGGGCGCAACATCGTGACGGCGGCGCGCGGCACGTGCCGGCTTGGCCGCAGGCGGGGCCGAGGGCGCCGCGTCGGTGACGGCCGGATCGCTGGCGGCGGGCTGCAGCGTCGGCACAGTCACCTGGGAGACGGCCGCCGCGCTGTTGTCGGGCGTGGTGGTGGTGGCAGCGGCATTGGCGGTATCGCTCGCCGCTGGCGGCGTGGCCGTGGTTGCGGCCGCCGTGGACGTGCTGGCATCCGTCGATGTGGTGGTATCGGGATGGCGCGGCTTGAAGATCGCCCAGCGCGCATCGGCCGCCTCTGGCCCGGCCACGAGCGCCGTCCCGCACAGCAGCGCCACCGCGATCCGCCCATGGCGCCTGTTGCCGACCCGATCACCCATAGTGCGTCCCATCCTCGACACGGTACTTCCTGTCTTGCCCGGCCCCGCCGCCACCGGTCGCCAAGGCGACCCGTGCCGCCCAAGGCCGGCTGCTGCGCCCACGGACCCTGCCGCGAACACCAATATTGATCTGGCGCCCCCCCCGGGGGGTGGCGCGCCCATGCCCTGCCCCGGCGTTGCCGCCAAAGGCCCCGCGCCCTGTGCCCGAAGCTGCGCATCCGATCAAGCAATCTCGCCTGCGGTTCGGCGCAGGTCCCCGTAGAAACCCGCAAGCAACCACGCACCCCCACCCGCCAGAGGTCAGCCCCCGAGCAGTTTCAGCGAAGCGATGTCATTGATCGTCACGAACAGCATCAGCGCCAATACAAATGCGATGCCTGTCCGGAAGGCCCATTCCTGGCTCCGTGCGTCGAGCGGCTTGCGCAGAACCGCCTCGGCCACATAGAAAACCAGGTGCCCGCCATCCAGCGCCGGGATTGGCAGGAGGTTGATGAATGCCAAGTTAATCGAGATCAACGCGGCAAAATACAGGAATTGCAACCAGCCCATCGCCAGCCGCTCACCCGAATACTGTGCGATCTTGACCGGCCCGCCCAGCTCCTTGACGCTGCGCGCGCCGGTGGCGATCTGGCGGATGCCGGTGACCATCGTGCCCATCATCGAGACGCACTGATCGAACCCCGTGCGCACCGCCGCCACCGGGCCCAGCCGCACGATCTCGACCTTGCCGGCGCGAATGCCCAACTGGCCGATGCGGCTCTCGTTGCCGAACGCGTCGCGATCGACGCGCGTGCCCACCACTACCGGCAGCGTCAGTTGCGCCCCGCCGCGCAGCACGGTGATGCTCAAGGTCTCGCCCGGCACCGGCAACACATGCGCGCGGATCTCGTCGAACTGGTCGATGGCGCTGCCGTCGATGGCGACGATCCGGTCGCCCAGCCGCATCCCCGCCGCCTGCGCCGCCGAGGGCTGGGCGAATTCGGCCACCACCGGCACGGCCTCCAACCGGCCATAGGCCATGTTGAAACCGCTGAAAATCGCCAAAGCAATCAGGAAGTTCGCCGCCGGCCCAGCCAGCACCACCAGCGCCCGCTGCCACAAGGGCTTGAACTGAAACGCCTGATCCCGCTCCTCGGGGGTCAGGTCATCGGCCCCCGGCTGCGACGCGGGGTTCATATCCCCGACAAACTGCACATAGCCGCCCAGCGGCAGCATCGAGACCTTCCACCGTGTCCCCCGCCGGTCGGTCCAGCCGACGATCTCACGCCCGAAGCCGATGGAAAACGCCCGCGCCCCGATCCCGCACCACCGCGCCACCAGATAGTGCCCCAACTCGTGGAACAGCACCAAGGGCCCCAGCAACAACAGGAACGCGGCGACCATGAACAACGGCGACGGCGTGGGCATCAAGGCATGAACAGGCATGCCGCGCACCCTAGCAGGTTGAACCGGGGTGGCGAGTCCCCGTGAGGGCAGCCTGTCCCGTTCTCAGAAAAGGGCAAAGTCACGAGGGGCTAGCCCCTCGCGCTCCCCCAACGTTGTCGAGGGCAGTCTCGGCCGGCCGGGTGGCGTAACGTCGTCGCGCCCCAGGCTTTAATAGCCGCTGCGCGGCGAGGCGCATGGCCGCGCGCGTGGCACCACGTGGACAGGATCGGGGAGCGCGAGGGGTTTGCCCCTCGCATCTGTCCCTTAACCTTCAAACCATCGCCGGCAACAGAGCCCCCGCCCGCACCCGCGCCTCGGCGTCCACCGCGTAAACGTCCTCCAGCGACGCAGGCCGCGCCGGCACGAAGCGCGTCAACACCTCGTCCACCAACGCCGCGATCTGCGCAAACCCAAGGCCGCCGGCCAGAAACGCCGCCACCGCCACCTCGTTGGCGGCATTCAGCACGGCAGGAACCCCGCCCCCAGCCTCCGCCGCCGCGCGCGCCAGACGCGTCGCCGGGAACCGCACCTCATCGGGCGCGCGGAACGTCAAAGACCCGATCGCCGCCAGATCCAACTGCCCCTGCAACGGCGTCTCCATCCGCCCCGGCCACGCCAGACACGAGGCGATCGGCACGCGCATATCGCTCGGCCCCAGTTGCGCCAGTGTCGAACCATCGTGGAACTCGACCATCGAGTGGATGATCGACTGCGGGTGAACGATGATCCGCAACCGGTCCAGCCCCACCGGAAACAAGTGGTGCGCCTCGATCAGCTCCAGCCCCTTGTTGAACATCGTCGCCGAATCGACCGAGATCTTGGCGCCCATCGACCAGTTGGGATGCTTGATCGCCTGTGCCGGGGTCGCGGCGGCGATCTGCTCGGCGGTCCAGTCGCGGAACGGCCCGCCACTCGCGGTCAATGTGATCCAGCGCACATCCTCCGCCCGCCCACCGGCAAGCCCCTGAAAGATCGCGTTATGCTCGCTGTCGACCGGCAACAACGTGGTGCCATGCGCGCGCACCGCCGCAGTCATCACCTCGCCGGCGGAGACCAACGCCTCCTTGTTGGCCAGCGCCACGGTGCGGCCCTGCTCGATCGCCGCCATGGTGGGCGCCAGACCGGCGCAGCCAACGATCGCCGCCATCACGATGTCCGCCGGATAGCGCGCCGCCTCGACCAACGCTTCCGGCCCCGCGGCGCAGGCGATGTTCGTCCCCGCCAGCGCCGCCTGCAATCCGCCCAGCGCGGCGGGATCGGCGCAAACCGCCACCTCGGCGTCAAACTCGCGCGCCAGCGCCGCCAACCCCTCGCAATTGCCATTGGCGGTCAGCGCCACCACGCGCCACGCTTCACGATTGCGCCGGATCAGGTCGAGCGTCGAGGCGCCGATCGAGCCAGTGGCGCCAAGGACGGAAATCGTGCGGGGAGATGTCGACATGGAGAGCCTCTGGAGCGTTTTCGCGAGGGCAGGCATCGTGCGCCGGGCCGCCCGCGTGGATCAATAAACCCGGTCAATCGTCGGGCGATGCGCCCCTAGTGGCGCAGAACCACCGAATAAGCCAGCGTCCACAGCGCGATCACGAAGCACACCGCCAGCAACCCGTCGACGCGATCGAACAGCCCGCCATGCCCCGGCAGCAACCGCCCGGAATCCTTGACCCCGGCGCGCCGCTTCATCCAGCTTTCGAAGAAATCGCCGGCCTGCGCGACCACCGCGATCCCCGCGCCCCACAGCGCCTTGACCCAGACCACCGGCTCCGGCGGCAGCGCCAGCCCATGAAACTGATGATAGAAACCGACTTCCTGCGCATGGACCCAGGCGAGCATGCCGGCCACCGCTGCCGTCGCCGCGATCATCCCGCCGGCAAGGCCAGCCCATGTCTTCGACGGACTGATCCGGGGCGCGATCTTCGGCCCCCCGAACGTACGCCCCGCGAAATAGGCGCCCACGTCGGTCGCCACCACCGCGCCGACCACCACCAGCACCGCCAGCGCCCCCAACGCGCGCATCCGCAGCAGCATTTCGCCCGCCAGCCCGACATAGGCCAGCCCGCAGATATACCAGGCCCAGCGGTCCATCCCCCGCCGCGCGATCACTTGTGAGAGCTTCATCCACTCCCACAGCACCCCGGCGCTGACCAGGAACACGAACACCGTCCAGGCCAACCCGCCCAGCACCAGCGCCCCACCGGCCACCAGCACCATGACGATCGCCGTCAACGTCCGCGTCTTCAGATCGGACCGGGCCTTCACCGGCGCGTCAGCGTCCGCCAAAACGCCGCTCCCTGCGCGCGAAATCATCGATCGCAGCCTTCATGTGATCGACGGTAAAATCGGGCCACAGCACCGGCAGGAACGCCATCTCGGCATAGGCCGCCTGCCACAGCAGGAAATTGGACAAACGCACCTCGCCACTCGTGCGGATCACCAGATCCAGCGGCGGCATGTCGGCGGTATCGAGCTCGGCGGCAATCGCCTCTGGGGTCACATGCGGCCCCTCGCCCCGCGACAAAGCCTTCGCCGCCGCGCGCGAGGCCGCCCGCGCGATCTCCGCCTGCGAGCCATAGTTCAGCGCGATCGCCAGCGTCATGCCGGTGTTCGCCGCCGTCCGCGCCAGCGCGCCCTCGATCAACCCGACGATGTCCGCCGGCAGTGCCCGCCAGTCACCGATGACCTTGAGCCGCACGCCGTTCTCGGCAATCTCGTCGATATCGCTGATGATGAAACGCTTCAACAGCCCCATCAGGTCGGACACCTCGTCCGCCGGCCGCCGCCAGTTCTCGCTGGAAAAGGCATAGAGCGTCAGCGCCTCCAGCCCCAGCCCGCGGCACCCGCGCACCAGCTTGCGCACCGCCTCGACCCCGCGGCTGTGGCCCAAGGCGCGCGGCATGAACCGCGCCTTGGCCCAGCGCCCGTTGCCATCCATGATGATGGCCACGTGCCGCGCCGCGCAGGCGCCCGCCGCCGTCGGCGCGACGCACCCGTCGGCCGCCACCCCCGAGCCAGAAGGCGCCGCCACGCCGCTCACTTGCCGAGGATTTCCTTTTCCTTGTGCGTCGCGGCCTCGTCGGCACCCTTGATCGCCTCGTCGGTGATCTTCTGCACTTCGGTCTCCAACCGCTTGCGGTCGTCCTCGGAGATCAGCTTCTTGTTCTCATCGGCCTTCAGCGCCTCCATCCCGTCGCGACGGACGTTGCGGATGGCGATGCGGGCGTTCTCGGCATACTTGCTGGCCAGCTTGGCCAGCTCCTTGCGCCGCTCCTCGGTCAGGTCGGGGATCGGCAGCCGCAGGTTGTTGCCATCGTTGATCGGATTGAGCCCCAGACCCGCCGAGCGGATCGCCTTTTCCACCACGCCCACGTTGGTGCGATCCCAGACCTGCACCGACAACAGGCGCGGCTCGGGCGCCGAGACCGTCGCCAACTGGTTCAGCGGCATGTTGCTGCCATAGACCGAAACCGTGATCGGATCGAGCAACGCCACGTTGGCGCGGCCGGTGCGCAGGCCGGCCAGATCGCCCTTCAGCGCTTCGACCGCACCCTTCATCCGCCGTTCGAGATCGGCCTTGTCGTACTTGGCTGCCATGAGCCCCTCCTCGTCATTCCACCGCTGCCCCCCGTGCCGGGGTTCAGCACACTCCCCAACCGCAGGCACCCGCCTGCCGTCAGCACACCGTCGTCTGCGTTCCCTCGCCCACCAGTACCTGGGCGAGATTGCCCCGCTCGCGGATCGAGAAGACCACGATGGGGATCTTGTTGTCACGGCACAGCGCCACCGCGCTGGCATCCATGACCTTGAGATTCTCGGCCAGAACGGTGTCATAACTCACCGAGTCATACCGTTTGGCCGCCGGGTTGTTCTTGGGGTCGCTGTCATAGACGCCATCGACGCTGGTGCCCTTGAGCAGCGCATCGCACTTCATCTCGGCCGCGCGCAGCGCCGCCCCCGAATCGGTGGTGAAGTAAGGCGCGCCGACGCCGGCGGCAAAGATCACCACCCGGCCCTTTTCCAGATGGCGCTCGGCGCGGCGGCGGATCACCGGCTCGCAGACCTTGTCCATCTCGATCGCGGATTGCACGCGCGTCGCAACGCCCAGTTGCTCCAGCGCGTTCTGCATGGCGAGCGCGTTCATGACGGTCGCCAGCATGCCCATGTAGTCCGCCTGCGCCCGGTCCATGCCCTTGGCCGCGCCGGCCATGCCGCGAAAGATGTTGCCGCCGCCGATCACAAGGCAAATTTCCAGCCCGCTGTCCTTGGCCGCCTTCACTTCGGCGGCCATTTCGGCGACGAAGGCCGGATCGATGCCAAAGGGCTGCGACCCCATCAGCACTTCACCCGAGAGCTTGATCAGCACACGTTTGTAACGGGGAGCAGTCATGGGTCTCACGGGTCTCGCTGTCATTGGGCGGCATCGGCCACGCCGGGCACCATTGGGTCACGGCCTTATCCCTTAGCTGTCGGCCTGCCAAGCCGCTTGCGCAAGCGAATCCGCGCTCATGCCCCCGGCGGCACCAGGGTGATCAGCCGGATCTCCGGCCGCGCGCCGAAACGCAGGGGAATCCCGCTGGTGCCCAGCCCGCCGGTGACGATGGTGGTGCGCCCCGGATCGTCCACCCGCCCACAGACATAGCGCCAGTCGACATCGGGATCCTTCACCAGGACGCCCCAGAACGGCATCTGGATCTGCCCGCAATGGGTATGCCCCGCCAGCAGCACGTGGAAATCCGCCGGCAAGCTGGCAATGATCTGCGGCGAGTGCGACAGCGCCACGTAAGGCCCGGGAAACACATGCGCCGCCGCCGCCGTCGCCAGCGGGCGCGCATGCCCGGTGACGATATCGTCATAGCCGACCAGCGTCACCGGCCCCACCCGATGCGCCCAACTGCGCAGCAGATGAATGTTGGCGTGCTTCATCGCCCAATGGTCGCTGCCTTCGCCACGGAGATAATCGTGGTTGCCCATCACCGCCCACGTCCCCCACCGCGAGCGCAAACCCTTCAGGGGCCGCAGCGCGCTGGTGTCGTCATAGATGGCGGTGGCCCATTCCTTGTCGCTGATAAAGTCGCCGGTGATCACCACCATGTCGGGGTGCAGCGCGTTCACCTGCGCCACGATCCCGTCCAGCCGTTGCGGCGTCATGTCCGGCCCGGCGACATGGATGTCCGAGATCAGCGCCAGCCGCACCGGCTGCGTCAACCCGGCCAGCACCACGGTATCGCGATGCACCGAAGGCGGCCCAAACGTATCGCGCCACGCCACCAACAGCACCGTCGCCACCAGACACAGCACCAGCCAGCGCCACCCGCGCCAGCGCCCCTCGTGACCTCTTGCACCCGATCCGATCACGCCCGCACGCCTGCCTTCCCGATCACCACCGCGATGGCGCCATGCCACCGCGCAGCCGCAGCGCCAAGTCCGCTGCGCCGCACAAACAAAAAGGCGCCCCGGGCCATTGGCCACCGGACGCCCTCTCGCTGTTTGTTGGCGGGCCCGGCGCACCGGGCCCTGCCGAACGGCCTTACTTCAGGCCGGCTGCCGCGGCAACTTCGGCGGCGAAGTCGGTCTCGGCCTTCTCGATACCCTCGCCGAGCTGGAAGCGGACATAGTCCACCAGCGCGATCCTGGTGCCGGCGGCCTTGCCGGCGGCCTCGACGACCTGCGAGATCGGGGTCTTGTTGTCCATGACGAACAGCTGGCTGAGGAGAGCGTTCTCCTTGGCGTACTTGGCCACGGCGCCATCGACCATCTTGGCCTGCACTTCGGCGGGCTTGCCCGATTCGGCGGCCTTTTCGGCGGCGATCTTGCGCTCGCGCTCGATCAGCTCGGCATCGAGATCCTCGGCCTTCAGCGCCTGCGGGAACGCCGCGGCGATGTGCATGGCGATCTGCTTGCCCAGCGGCTCCAGCACGTCGGCGCCGGCTTCGCTCTCGAGCGCAACCAGCACGCCGATCTTGCCGAGGTTCGGCGCGGCGGCGTTGTGCATGTAAGGCACGACCAGACCCTGCGAGACCTTCACCGCCTTGATGCGGCGGATCTGCTGGTTCTCGCCGATGGTGGCGACGTTGTTGGTCAGCTTCTCGGCGACCGAACCGCCCTCGGGATAGGCAGCAGCCTTCAGCGTCTCGACATCGGTGGTGCCTACGGTCAGCGCCACTTCGGTCGACTTGCGCACGAAGTCCTGGAACTGCTCGTTCTTGGCGACGAAGTCGGTTTCCGAGTTCACCTCGACGGCCACACCGGCGGTGCCGTTGACGGCGATGCCGACGAGGCCTTCAGCGGCGGTGCGGCTGGACTTCTTGGCGGCAGCGGCCAGACCCTTGGCGCGCAGCAAGTCGACAGCGGCTTCCATGTCGCCGGCGGTCTCGTCCATCGCCTTCTTGCAGTCCATCATGCCGGCGCCGGTGCGCTCGCGCAGGTTCTTCACGTCGGTGGCGGTATAGGCCATGGCCGTAGTCCTCTTGTCCGGTGGTGGTTGCGCGCCGGTCCGTGGGCGCCATTGGCTGGCGCTCGCCCGTCGTTGCGGGGGCCTTGGACCCGGTGCGCTGCATTTTCGTGACGGCGATTTGGCAGGCCCCGTCACCGGCCCGGTCGGCGGCAGGGCATCGACCCCGCCGCCTGCACGGATCAGGCTTCCAGCGCCTGCTCGGCCTCGGGCTCGGCGAAGGCACCGAAGTCGGCGCCCGATTCGACCACCGCGTGACGGTTGCCCTTCTTGGCGGCCTGGGCCAGCGTCTCGCAATAGAGACGGATGGCGCGGCTGGCATCGTCGTTCGCCGGGATCGGGAAGGCGATGCCCTCGGGCGAGACGTTCGAATCGAGGATCGCCACGACCGGGATACCCAGCACGTTGGCTTCCTTGATCGCCAGCTCTTCCTTGTTGGCGTCGATCACGAACATCACGTCGGGGATGCCGCCCATGTCGCGGATGCCGCCGAGGCTGAGTTCCAGCTTGTCGCGCTCGCGCGTCAGCTGCAGCACTTCCTTCTTGGTCAACCCGCTGGTGTTGCCCGAGAGCTGCTCGTCGAGCGTCTTCATCCGCTTGATAGAACCGCTGATGGTCTTCCAGTTGGTCAGCATGCCGCCCAGCCAGCGGTGGTTGACATAGTGCTGGCCACAGGCGCGCGCGGCTTCGGCGATCGGCTCCTGCGCCTGGCGCTTGGTGCCGACGAACAGCACCTTGCCACCGGCCTGTACGGTCGCCGACACGAAATCGAGCGCGCGGCTGAACAGCGGCACGGTCTGCGACAGGTCGAGGATGTGCACGCCGTTGCGGGCCCCGAAGATATAGGGCTTCATCCGCGGGTTCCAGCGGTGGGTCTGGTGGCCGAAGTGCGCACCGGCCTCGATGAGTTGCTGCATGGAGACGACAGGAGCCGCCATAGATAATTCCTTTTCCGGTTGGGGCCGACGAATCAACGCCCGGCCCGTCCTCTGGGAAGCTGGAACCGTGCGGAAAAAGCCCGCTGCGGCACCGGTGTGTGTGCTTCCCATGTGGGGTCAGTGGCCTGCGGGGCGCCTTGGGAGCGATCCGCCGACCGGTTCGTGTTCGTTTCGGATTCGACAGGACTGGCGCCCCGCAATTCCGATTCGGACCGGGCCCCTTAACCGAACGAAGTCCGGATTTCCAGCCCTTTGCATAACCGTCAAAGCCCGGATCACGCCGCCATCCGTAAAAATCACCAGCGGCACAACGCAGATTTCGCACATTCCGCCCTTGACCGACCGGAACAAACGTGGAACAAAGCCCTTGCGAACATCGGGATTGGCTGAGTTTGCCGGATCGTTCAGGAACCGTCAAATGCGAACTGTGTTATCCACAGTTGTGATCGACGGTTTCACGACACCCGGCGGCCCACCCGCCCGGAACGCAAACCGGATAAAGGCCGGGCCGATCAAGCCCCGGACATGAGAAGGACCTACGCGATGAGTGCCAGCGCCAGCGTTGCCCAAAGCCTTCCCCTCGCCCCCGCACTGGTCGCGTTGGCGGTCACGGCGGCCGTCACCGGCCTGATGCGGCTGCTGCACGGCGTGTCGGGTGAGATGCGCGCGCTGGCCGGCGATCTGGCCACTGCTCAGGCCACGCCGATGACCGTCCATGTCGCGATGCGTGCCACCGGCGCCGCCGCCCTGCCGGTGCGCCTGGCCGATCCGGCGGCGGTTACGCCCGATCGCTGTCCGGTACTGGCGCTGGCCCCCGGCGGTCGCGCTGCCGCCTGACCCGGGCATAGCTGAACATCCCCAGCGGGATCAGCGCCACATACACCACGCTGAGCCCCACCAGCGTCAGCCAGGGTTCTGAAATCAACGCCGCGAACACCAGCGCGACCAGCCCGATCACCTCCAGCCGAACGCGCCGACGCGGCCGCAACGCGCTCCAACTGAACGTCGCGACCGACGAGATCATCAGGAACGCATTGAGCACCAGCCATGGCCCGACGATCACCGGCATCCGCCAGCGGTCGTCGCCCGTGGCGAACCACAAGTACATCGGCAGCAGCCCCAGCACCGCGCCCAGCGGCGCCGGCACCCCGGTCAGGTAACCGGCCGACTTGTGCGGCTGATCGGGCATATCGATCCGCGCATTGAACCGCGCCAGCCGCAACACCGCCGACAGGGCAAAGGCCAAGGCGGCAAACCACCCCAGCCGCGGCGAATCCTGCAACGACCACAGGAACAGGATCAACGCCGGCGCCACCCCGAACGAGATCGAATCGGCCAGACTGTCCAACTCGGCCCCGAACCGCGACTGCGCCTTCAGCAAGCGCGCAATGCGCCCATCGATGCCATCGAGAAACCCGGCGAGCATCACCGCCAACACCGCCTTCTGCCAGTCGTCAAACGGCAGGATCCGCGCCGCCACCGGCACCGCGCCAATCGTGCCGCCACTGGCCGCCGTCACCGCAAAGCGCACCCCGGTCAGCCCCGAACACAGCGCGGAAGCCGTAATCGCATTGGGAATCAGCCCGCGCAGCGTCAGCCCGCCGGGCAACCGCGCCGCACCCAAAGGCGCGCCCTCGCCGTCGCTCACTGGCTGACGCCCTCGATCAGCCGGCCCTCGCCCGCCATCGCCAGCACGGTCTCGCCGGCGACGGTCTTCTGCCCCATCAGCACCAGCGGCTCGGTCCCCGCCGGCAGATAGACATCCACCCGGCTGCCAAAGCGAATCAGCCCGATCCGCTGCCCGGCAGCGATGATGTCACCCGGCTTCACAAACGGCACGATTCGCCGCGCCACCAACCCGGCGATCTGGGTAAAGCCGATCACCATGCCGTTGTTGCGCTCGATCAGGATATGCTGGCGCTCGTTTTCCTCGCTCGCCTTGTCCAGATCGGCGTTCATGAACCGCCCGGGGATATAGACCACGCGCCGCACCGTGCCGCCAATCGGGGCGCGGTTGATGTGCACGTCGAACACACTCATGAAGATCGACACGCGCGTCACCGGCGCATCCGGCAACATCGGCCCGCCGCTGCCATCGTCGATGCACAGTTCGCGCGGCGGCGGCACTTTCTGGATCAGCGTGATCAGCCCGTCGGCGGGCGAGACGATCACACCATCGCCCTGCGGCGTCACGCGCGGCGGATCGCGGAAGAACGCCGCGACGAACACCGTCAGCGCCACCAGCGGCCAGCCGAGCAGCGACCAGCCGGAAACAAACGCGATCGCCGCCACGAAAGCGACGATGCCGGCAAACTTGCGGCCTTCGCGGTGCACTGGGGGCCAGTGCCAGCCGGCGCTGCCGCGCCCCTGATTGTCTAAGATGTCGCCGGGCATGGGCGTTGCTCTAGGGCCAGATCCGCCGCGCGGCAAGTCACGCCATCAGACGACCGCGTGGAACGCCCGCCCCACCCCCGCCGTGACCGCCATCGCCAGCGTGCCGAACACCACCACGCGCGCCACCCCGCGCCCCATCGGCGCCCCGCCGACCCAGGCGCCCAGCGCCCCCAACACCGCCAGCATGACCACCGCCACCACGAACAGCGCCACCAGCACCCCCTGCCCCGGAAACAGCAACGCCGCCGCCAACGGCGCAATCCCGCCCGACAAAAAGCTCAGCGCCGAGGCCGCCGCCGCCTGCACCGGATTGGCCGCATTGGTCTCGGTCAGCCCCAGTTCGTCGCGCGCATGGGCATCGAGCGCATCGTTCCGGGTCAGCGCCTCGGCCACCGTGCGCGCCAGCGGTTCGTGCAGCCCGCGCTGGCTATAAATCTCGGCCAGTTCCTCCAACTCGCGCTCGGGGTGGTGTTGCAACGCGCGCTTCTCGCGCGCGAGGTCGGCGGCTTCCGAATCGGCCTGCGACGACACCGAGACATATTCGCCCGCCGCCATCGACATCGCCCCGGCAGCAATTCCCGCCACCCCGGTCAGGATCAACTGCCCGCCCGATGCCGACGCCGCCGCCACCCCCGCCATCAGGCTGGCGGTGGAGAGCAACCCGTCGTTCGCCCCCAGCACCGCCGCGCGCAACCAACCGGCGCGGTTCACATAGTGCTCCTCGCCGATGTCGTGCGGTGCCTTGGTATCGTCGATTGCCGCGCTGGCCATGCCCGTTCCCCGTGCCGATGGATCCTGCGCGATGCAACGCACCGGTGCGGCTTCAGGTTCCCATATCGTCATGACGGAAGGGGCGGTGGTGCACAGGGCTGGGTTCGATCTGACCCAGGGCGAGGTCCCCATCGCTGTGTACGCGCCCGCACCGCCGAAGCCGAAGGGCGAGGCCGAGGGAAGCGGCCAGCGAGGATCGCGCGCCACGGACGATTGCGCTCCCGAAGCGCTTCACCGTGGTCAACCAAATCGCCCGCGGAATCGCAAACCTCTGTCGTCAAGACACGTTTTATGAGTCAGCCGCTGTGACCAACGTCGTCATCATCCCCCGATGACAGTGTATCGATGTCGCTGCCCCCGATGATCCGATCGGCCGGCTGCGGGAAGCATTCGGTTTCCACATAGTTGAACGCATACCGTAGGCCAAAACGGCCTAAAAGTGCCTGCATCTATCCCGAAATTTGAATTTGTAGCCCGCTTGGGGTACATACAGACGACGATATTAACCGTAAACAACGCCTCGTATCCGCATATTTACAGTGGGCTTGGCGCTATGATCGGCTTTGTTCTAAAAAAATCGCGCCCGGCAGCGTTTGCGGCATCATGCCTTTTCAAATCCCACCGCTTGGCGGGGCTATTTTTGTTACTCCCGATCAACGCTTACGGAACAACGATCGGTGGAGTGACCGCCTATTACCCGGCCAATGGTACATCCGGGCCATCCAAGTCGGTCGAAAGTATTGATGTAACAGCCAGTGTCGGCAATCGCTGTGGCTTTGCTGCTGATGGCATTCCGGCGGGGGCGGTCAGTGTCGGCGCACTCGATACGCAAAGCTGGAGCGGACGCGTATCCTTCCTCAGCGAATGCAATGGTGCGTGGCGTGTGGCCGTTTCGTCCGAAAATGGGGCGCTACAGGCGGTTTCCGCTTCGGCGGTCGACGGATTTGCCTATCGCGCGCCCTATATCGTTTCGCTGCATGTGGTTCAGGATTCCGGCGCGACAGTGACCGGCACCTGTGCCGCCGGCCAGATCCAGGCCGGCGATCCCGGCGCCCAGTGCGGTTTTGGCGGGGTGGCATCTGCGGCCAATGGCCTGTTGATCGGGCGCTCTTTCGACGTGCCCGGCTCTTACCTGGAAATATCCGCCCCGGCTTATGCGGGGCCGGGCCGACTGGTCGCCGGGATTTACCGCGACACGCTGACCATCACGGTCTCGGCGGCCACCTGAACAAATTCAAGAAATCATGAACCCACAGTGTTCGTGGTACCAGCCCGATATTTTCCGTATTCGATCGGCGAATATCAAATCCAAGGGGAAGAGAGATGAATAAGAAAAATTTGATCCAACGCGGTTTCGTTTTCGGTGTGCTTTCGCTGGCCGCGATTGGTGCATCGGCGCCTGCCTATGCCAACCCCGCGCAAGTTATGCTTGAGGGCACGGTGGCCGCCAAGTGCGCTTATACCTCCGGAGATCAAACCATCTCTCTTGGCGAGATGGCCGATCCCACGACGGGTCAGTTGAACGCGGCATCGATCAACGCCAAGTCGGTCAAGCTGACCGGCTTTTGCAATGGCATCAATTCCACCATCACCGTGGCCGCCCGAGGGATCAACAACCTTTCGCTGCCATCGGGTTATGTTGCCGTGCCCGGTTTTGCGACCTCCGTGGGCTTCACCTCGACCGCGACCGCTGGCAGCGTGACCAGTTCCGATTACTCCAGTGACACAATCCAGCCGACCGCCAAGCCGCTGGGCCTGTTTGCGGGCGACATCACTGTGACGCTGAGCAATGCCACCCAACTGGCATCGGGCGTGCTGGTTGCGGGCAACTATGAAGGCTCGACGACGATCACCCTGACCCCTTCGGTCTAACTGCCACACCAATACACGGGGATGCGTTCTCGGGCGCATCCCCGTGTGTTTCTGGCGCCTGATGGTGGCGGCATAGCCCGCAGTCTTGATAGGAATTGATGTGATGAAGCGCGTGTTGCTGGGCGTGTCCGCCATGGTTCTTGCCGCTTTGCCGGCGGCACCCGCGGCGGCCATGTCGGTCGAACCGGTGGTGCTCGATCTGAAGCCGTCCGGGCCGGCGATGTCGCGCATGCTGACGGTGGACAACACCGGGGTCAATGATGTGACCGTGGATCTGACCGTGGAGGGCATCGATCCAACGGCCAATGGCTTCACGCCCACGGGCAAGGATCCCGGCGATCTCCTGGTCTTTCCGCCACAGGCGGTGATCGCACCGGGCCAGAAGCAGACCTTTCGCGTCCAATATGTCGGCGATCCCGCGCTGGCCACCAGCCGGCACTATTACGTGTCGATCAACCAGTTGCCCATCAAGCTGCCGGAAGGCACGAATGCCGTCCAGTTGCTGTATGATTTCAAGGTGATTACCAGCGTTTCCCCGGCCGACGTCAAGCCGCAGTTCACGGTTACGCAGGCCCAGATCGGCAAGGAGGGCGATGGCAAGCCCATCGCCCTGATCTCTGTCCACAACACCAGTGCCGCGCATGGCTATCTGGCCAATGGGCACTTGCGGCTGATCGAGCGCGATGCGGCCGGCAAGCAGGTGTTCACCAAAAACCTGTCGTCGTCCGAAATCGCGCAGGCCATCGGACTGGGGCTGGTCGCGGCCGGCCAGACGCGCCAGATTGCCGTGCCCGTGGTGCTGCCGCAGAGCCAGGGCAATCTGGAAGCCAGTTTCGCCTTCGATTGATGCGCCGTGTCGAAAACGATCGGGCACTGGGCGGCATGGGCCGGTGCATGGGCCATGTCCTTGGGGGTCTTTGCGGCCATGCCCTGCCCCGCCTTCGCGCAAAGCCCGATTAAACCACGGCTTAATCCGACCGGTCGCGACATCGTGCTGACGGTGCCCGCCCATGACGGCACGGATTACCTGGGCGATATGCCGCTGACCATCGGCAAGGACGATGTGCTGCACATTCCGGCGGATCGCACCTTGCAGCTTTTGGCGGACATCCTGTCCCCCTCCGCGATCAAGGCCTTGCGCGCGGCGCTGGCGGGCAAGGCGGCGGTCACCCTCGATGAACTCACCACTGCCGGGATCAAGGCGGATTATGACCCGCGTTTGCTGGAGCTGCACTTTGTCATTCCGGTGGCGGCGCGCGTGACGCGGCAGGTTCTGGCCGCCCCCGATGGCCCCGCGCAAAACGTGAAGCGCCAGGCCCCTGCCAGCGTCAGCGGCTATCTCAACGTGCGCGTCGCCACCGATCTGGCCGAAAGCGGCCCGAATTCCGGGCTGGGCGATCCGCTGGTGCTGGTCGATGCGGTCACGCGGCTGCACAATCTGGTGGTGGAGACCGATGCCGTCTGGGCCCCGGGCACCACCACCCCGTTTCAGCGTCTGGATAGCCGGATCGTCTATGACGATCTCGGCCACATGGTGCGCATCTCGGTCGGGGATCTGGAAACGCAGGCGCGCGGGTTTCAGGTCACGCCGCAGATGGCCGGCCTCTCGATCGTGCGCAGTTACAGCGCGTTGAACCCGCAGCAAATCATCAGCCCCAGCGGCGACCAGCGGTTTTCCCTCGAACGCCCATCGACGGTGGATATTCTGGCCAATGGCCAGCAAGTGCGCCGGCTGTCGCTGGGCCCGGGCAATTATGACCTGCGGGATTTTCCCTTTGTGCATGGCGCCAATGACATTCAGGTCAATATCGTTGACGATACCGGGCGCAGTTCATCGCTGCATTTCAATATCTTCGTCGATCAGACCCAGTTGGAGACCGGCCTCAGCGAATTTGGCCTCTATGCCGGGGTGGAAGCGCCATTGACCGCCAGCGGGCCGCACTATGGCGGCAGGGAGATCTTCACCGGATTTTACCGCCGTGGCATGAGCGCCAGCCTGACACTGGGTGCGAATGTGCAGATCGAGCCCGGCAACCAGATGCTGGGGGGCGAGGCCCTGCTGGGCACGGCGCTGGGCAGTTTCGGGGCCAGCGTCGCGATGAGCCATTCCGCGCAATACGGCAGTGGCGAGGCGGTGCAGATCAGCTTCCAGCGCCAGAACGGCAGTTCGGACAGCTTCAGCCTGTCGATCCAGCAACACGGGCGCACATTCTCCCCCACAGAGGGCACGCCACCCAACAATCCCTATGCCTATGAAACCGATCTGGCCTTTGGCCACGCCTTTGGGCGCAAGTTCTATGCCGGCTTCAGCGGGCGCTATGCCATCGGGCAAGGCGGTAACCCCAATGCCCAGAATTACAGCGTGACGGCGGGGTATGTCCTGTCCGACCGGGCGCGGCTGTCCGGCGCGCTGCGCTATCAGCAGGATACCACCTATCACGGGGTGTCGGCGCTGCTCTCGCTGACCTTGCGCATGAGCGATCGCACATCGGCCAGCACCGAATATGACACCATGGAACACCGCGCCCGCGCCAGTTTCCAAACCCAGCACGGGTCGGATGTCGGCGGCTATTATGTCGATGGCGAGATGGACCGGGATACCACCGGCGCCGATCTCTCGGTCGATGCCGGCTATATCGGCAATCGCGCCGAATTGACCCTGAGCCACATGGGCAATTTTTCCCCCGACCTTCAGCAAAGCATCAGCCAGCGCACATCGTTCAAGGTGGCCAGCTCGCTGGCCTTTGCCGATGGCGCCCTGTCGATCGGCCGCCCGATCAGCGACAGCTTCGCCATCGTCGTGCCGCATGACAGCATGGGCAAGGCGCGCATCCTGGTCGATCCAGAAGCCACCGGCTTCACCGCCGACAGCGGGGTGCTGTCCGCCGCCACCATGCCAAACCTCTCGGCCTATGTGCCGCGCACCGTGGTCGTCGATGTGCGCAACGCGCCGCTGGGGATGGACATCGGCCAGGGCAGTTTCGCCCTGATGCCCGCCTATCACGGTGGCTATCGTCTGGTGGTGGGATCGGCCTATCACTTCACCGCCTTTGGCCGGATGCTGAATGCCGAAGGCCACCCGATCCCCTTGCTGTCCGGCCTGATGACCGAGGTGGCGCATCCCGACCATGCGCCCATCGTGATGTTCACCAACCGCATCGGCAAGTTCTCGGCCAGTGGCGTGGCGCCAGGGCGGTGGAAGATCGTGATGAGCGATGACAAAAAGACGACGTTCCAGATCGAGATCAAGAAAGATGCCGGCAACATCGTCAACCTGGGCGATATCTCGCCCGCAGGGAATTGAGCGCATGAAGATGATCTGGATACTGGTGGCGCTGCTGGCATTTGGCGCGGGTGTGGGGCCGGCGCAAGCGGCCAGTTGCGGCTTGTCCGGCGCGGGATCGGTGCCGATCATCGCCTATGATCCGTTCATGCAAACGCCGTTGTCGGTGCAGAACGTCACGCTGACGCTGACACGCACCAATGCCGCCAACACGGGCAAGGGGGCGGAGGTCGATTTCTATCTTCAGGCGCCCGATGACCGGCTGGATGGCGCGGTGATCATCCCGCGCAGTGTGTCCGGCAATGTCACGGTGCAGGGCCTGGGCGGGAATGTCTTTTACGATCATGCTGCCAGTCCCCCGGTCATGATCGCCGGCACAAGCCAGCCTTCGGGCACCGGGCGTTTCCTGAAAATCCAGTTCAATGACAACATCCACCCCACCGACACGGTCAGCGTGTCGTTCGATGTGCTGCTGCCCGCAAACCTCAACCTGGCGGCCTCCAGCGCGCTGCCGCTTGATACCCATTTCGCCTGCCGCGTGGCCAGCAACGCGCCCAATCAAACCGGCGTGCTGGCCGGGGGAATGGTGCTGCCGATCCGTGTCCTCAGCGCGCTGCGGGCCTATTATGCCGGGGCGGCCCTGGAGTTCGGGGAGATCGGGGCGGTCACGACCGCATCGCTGGCGGCATCGCCCCGCCGCACCGGCAGCAACAATGCGGTGATCGTGCAAAGTTCAGGCGCCTATAGCGTGTCTCTGTCCTCGGCCAATGGCTTCACGTTGCAACATGGGGGCAATGGGTCGGGCAATGACGCCATCGCTTACAGCGTCCTGTTTCTGGGCATGACGGCGGACGAGACAACCACCCCGGCGCCCGATGCCCCCGCCATCAAGCGGGTGTGCCGCCCCACCGGCATGGTCTCGCCAGACCGGCTGGCGCTTCAGGCCACGTTGAAGGAGGGGGGCGCGGGCAAGAACCCCTCATCCACCTATGGCGATATTCTGACCATCACGATCACCCCCCTGATCGACAGCGATCCGGGCATCACGGCCTGCGGCGCATATTCCGCGCCCTAGGACGGATCAAAGCGGCTGGATACGAAAGCTCAGCGTACCCCCGCCCGGCATCTGCGCCAGATCGAGCGCCAAGGCGTGGCTGCCCATGGCCGGCTCTGCGGAAGCGATGACCAACGTACTCGCGCCGCCTTGCAACGCGATACGCTTGCCATCGACGATCAGCACCGCCTGGCCCAGGTTTGCCGACGTGTCGGCAAAGACGCGGAAACCGGCGGGATCGTTGCACTGGCTGTACAACGTGCCAAGCTGGGTAACGCCCGCCGCCAGTGGCACTGGCGCGCCATTCAGGCGCGTTTGGCAGGCCATGGCCACATGCCCGTCGATCGCCACAGTGCCGGCATCAGCCGCCGCCATTGTCGGCAGCACGCCGACCAACAAGGCCCATCGGCAATAGAGCTTCACGGCGCATTCTCCTGAACGATGGCGGCGATCTCGCGCTGTTGAATAACGCGCGATGTCTTTCTGAACATAAACGTCGCCTATGGAAATATCGCGTGAACGCGCAAAAATATACCGGAATTCCTGGTCTGTGGCCCGATCGGGGCACAGACGGGGCCGAGTCGGTCTGTTAAACGCCAACCTTGTCGCACCACCTTTCCGCACAGAGAGCGCCTTGACTCCAGCTATTGAACCCCAGTCCGGTGATCACCGTATCGCGATCGAGGTGGGCGTGGTGGAGGACGATACCGCGTGCCGCCACGCGCTCACGCAGGCGATCCTCAGCAGCGGCGACATGCATCTGGTGTGGCAGGCCGCCACGCTCGCCGATGCCCGCGCCCGGATCGCGCAGCCGATCGACGTGTTGCTGGTCGATCTGGGCCTGCCCGATGGATCGGGGCTGGATCTGATCCGCGAGATCCGCGAGACCCAGCCGACCTGTCAGGTGATGGTCAGCACGATGTTCGGCGATGATGCCAATCTGATGGCGGCGATCACCGCCGGGGCGCTGGGCTATCTGCTCAAGGATGTGAGTGCCGGCGAAGTCATTGGGGAAATTCGCAATCTGCATGCGGGGGGCAGTCCGATCAATCCGATGATGGCGCGCAAATTGCTGCAAGGCCAGACCTTCGCGCCCACCCCGCCCGCGCCTCAGGCGACAGAGGACGAACCGGAACCCGATGGCCGCAAGGTGCTGCGCCTGTCGCTGCGCGAGACGGAGGTGTTGCAACTGGTCGCGCGTGGCTACGTGCTGGAGGAGGTCGCCACGCGCATGGGCATCACCCGCCACACCGCGCGCAGCTTTGTGCGGCGCATCTATCAGAAACTGCAGGTCAATACCCGGGTCGAGGCGGTGCGTCTGGCCATCGCGCACGGCCTGGTGCCCAAAGACTAGCGCGCGGGAGGGGGCCGGATGATGCAAGGCTTTTTCGGGCGCACCAGACTACAGGCCAGTCTGATGGCCTGGCTCAGCCTGATCGTGGTGGCGGGCCTGCTGTTTTTGCAAGACGGGCGCCTGGATCGTCTGGCCCTGACCGGGGTGGAGGCCACCCATTTGAACACAGCCCTGCGCTGGACATCGCCCAGCACCATCGCGCAGCCACCGATGACGCTGGCCGCCGCCGATGACGGCGTGGCCACGCGGGACCGGGGATGGACCCGCGTGGATCTGCCCGCCGCCCAGCCGGTGCGCAAACCCTTCCTGCGCCAGTATGCCGATTATCTGACACCCGACGGCAGCCGGATCCGGCCCGTGCAGGTGGTGTGGTATCGGGTGGATATGGATGCCGTGCCCGGCGGCGCGGATGGGCTGCACCAGATCTATCTGCCGCGTGTCAGCACGGCGGGCAGCGTCGCGATCTATCTGGATGACAGACTGGTCTGGCAGACCCGCACGCATCAGTTGTACACGCAGATCTATGCGCCGGTGCTGATCCGGCTGGACACCCAACCGGGCGCGATGAAAGGATCGCACCGGCTCTATGTGCGGTTTGCCGCGCTGGACCTCGGCGGCCACGCCTTGTCCAGCGTCTGGGTGTCGCACAACGAAGTGCTGGGCAGAGCTTTTGGCCTGCGCACGATCCTGCAAGGCGATCTGCTAAGCTTCACATGGACCGCGATCCGGGCATTTGGCGTGCTGGCTCTAGCGATCTGGTCGCGGCGCCGGCGAGCCGCGGATGGCCCGCTCTATCTCAATTTCGCGGCGGCCGCCTGGCTGTTACCGGCCCTGACGGTGGCGGACAATTTCGCGGATCAGCCCTGGCCGGGCGAGGAACTCTCGCTGTGGGTGCTGATGGGGGGCAGTGGCCTGCTGTTGATCGCGGTGATCCAGTTCTTTGGTGTGGCCACCGGCTGTCGCCTGCCGGTGTTGGAGCGCGTGGCGCGCTGGCTGGGGATCTTGATCGTGGTCGGATCGGGGGCCTTGCTGGTCTATTATCACGGCCGGCAATCGCCATCGATCACTGCCTACAGCCTCATCGCCTTTCCGGCGGTGGCGGGCGTCTATTTCACGCTCTACACACTGCTGGCGGTCGTCTCGTTTCGCACCTGGCCCAGCGTGACCTTCGTTCCCGTGGTCTTTTTGTGCGACGTTGCCGTTGCGCACGACCTCCGCCAAATTCTGCATATCGGCAAAGGCGAGGATCTGTTTTTTCTGCCGTTTGCCGTGGCGGCATCGGTTCTGGCGTATTTTCTCATCCTGGTGCGCGCCTATGTCGGCTCGGTGGTGACCGCCGAAAGGGCGAGCGAACAATTGCAGCGCGCGCTGACGGCGAAGGAGGCCGAACTGGCGCTGAGCCACCGCCAGTTGATGCAGGCCCAGCGCGAGCAGACCCTCTCCGAGGAGCGCCAGCGGATGATGCGCGAGATGCATGATGGCATCGGGGCATCGCTGGTGTCGGCCATGCGGTTTCTGCAACATGGCCAAAAGGATCAGCGCGCCGTCGTGCAGGTGCTGGAGGAATGTATCGACGATCTCAAGCTGTCGATCGATTCGCTCGAGCCGGTGGCGCAGGATCTGTTGCTGCTGCTCTCCAGCCTGCGTTTCCGCCTTGGTGCGCGTTTGCAGGGCAGCGGTCTGGCCCTGCACTGGGATGTCGCGGATGTGCCGGCCCTGCCATGGCTCGATGCGCCGAGCGGGATGCATATCCTGCGCATTCTCCAGGAAATTCTGACCAACATTCTGAAGCATAGCGGCGCCGACCTGTTGCGCCTGTCCACCGCCGTTGCCGATTGGGATGGCCGGACGGGTGTGGTGGTGGGCATCGAGGACAATGGGCGGCCGTTCAATCCGCAAAATGGCCCGCAACTCCCCCCCACCCGCAAAGGCCTGGGCAATGTGCTCAGCCGCACGCGGCTGTTGCATGGCCATTGCCGGTGGCAGGATCTGCCTCAAGGCAACCTGTTTACCCTGTGGTTGCCGCTCGGGCCCACCTTGTGAGCGCCCTTCGTCATCGCGCCACATCTACTGGCCGAAAATGCCTCGATTTGAGCATCGAAGATCTGATATTATATAAATGAAATCAATGGTTTATGTGACATCCACCCCCAGCAAATCCGTAATTCCATCAAGCAGTTCACAATCGTAAGCGCCGACGGAATGCGGCGTTGACGCGGCCTATTTGACCTTTCTTGCGCGCGGTGCCCATTTCCTTGCCAGTGCCGCAAAGCTGGCGTGGATCATATCGATGTTGGGCTGGGCAT